>Ga0190363_1000479_pt1 | contig 23373 bp, 40 predicted proteins | sample 48721867_MG_FD_161272 | JGI IMG/M metagenome (GOLD analysis project Ga0190363, IMG submission 161272) | Hydrothermal vent microbial mat bacterial communities from Southern Trench, Guaymas Basin, Mexico - 4872-18-6-7_MG | ecosystem: Environmental > Aquatic > Marine > Hydrothermal vents >... | reverse complement strand
TCAAGGGTGCTTGGGAATACAGCGAAGTCAAAGATCTACTTAAGCCTTGGGAGCTTAACGACCTGCTGCAAAAAGGCTTCATCGTAAGGGTCTATGAATCCAATAGGTACAGGGCCTATAAGGTAAATGTGGATAAGGTTACGGAGTATTTGTCTAGGTTTGAAAAAATGAAAATGAGAAGTGCTGAGAAAATAGAGATCCCCAGTGATCTATTTGACATAATTGAGGGTTTCAATGACATTAAGGAGTTCATTAAGATGAGTCTTAGAGCTAAGGACCCAGTACACGTATTATTGGTGGGGCCAACTGGAACGGCGAAATCACTGTTCTTAATGGAGCTTGAAAGACTTGGAGGCTACTTTATTACTGCTGGAACAACGACGAAAGTAGGTTTAAGAGATCTGATCTATGAGGAGCTGCCTAGGATTTTAATCATAGATGAGTTGGATAAGATTAGAGATAATAGGGATTTAGTAGCGTTACTTACTTGGATGGATTACGGTCGCATAGTAGTAACTAAACATGGGTTGCGAGACATTAGACATGGCAAAGGTTGGGTATATGCTGCTGCAAATCGCGTCGACAACTTACCGCCGGAGCTGCTTGATAGGTTTAGGGTGTTTGAGATTAAACGTTACAGCAAGGAGCAATTTATCCAAGTGGCGACAAACTATTTGATCAAGAGGTTAAATGTTGACCCTGAGCTTGCTAAGTATATTGCTGTTGAGGTTTCAAAGTATGATGTTAGTGTTAGGGCTGCTAGAGATATAGCAAGAATAGCAAAAACAAAAGAAGAAGTTCAAAAGGTTATAAATACGCTTCGGAAATACAGATTAAAACATCTCTAACCTTTTATTTTTGAGGTTTTGTTACGTTTGTATCAAAGTTTGTTTTACATGGATTTGTGTAAATCTGTTCTTTCATGAAACTAAGGTAGGCATTGAAATGCAAATATTTAAATATAGATTTTTTGATAGTTTAATCGAAAACAGTTGATAGAGTGGTGTCGATGAGTGTAGAGGTTCAATGTCCACATTGCGGTCACATATTTACAGTAAAGGTATACAGCAATAGGAAAAAGAGGTTGAAGGAGATAGTTGACTTCATCGCCGTTGAGAATCCCACGGTTGAACAATGTATTGCTTGGATTATGAGACGCTACGGTGTCCGAAGAGTAAAGGCCCTTGAATATATTAGGGATCTAGCTGAAACAAAAGAAATAAAGGTTGTAGACCGTAGATTGGTTCCAGTTCAACAAACACTTATTCAGTAGGTTTTTCTTCCATACTTTCACCTTCCTAAGTTTCATACCATGCTTTTCTAATATTTTTTGTTCTAACTTCTATTCCTTCTTTTTCAAGCTCCTCTATTAGGTGTAAGGTTTTTTGAAGTGGTGGTTCAGGTAGATAACATTTGTGGTTGTCGTAGCCTACATATACAAATTCAGGCCATATTTTTACGATCCATGTTAAAAGGACGTGTAGGTCGAAGTCCAATATTGGTTCTACTGTCACGGCTTTTCTCGGATGTTTTAACATGATCATTGCTTGACATCTGTAAACTGGAAGCGGAGCTTTACTAATATTCCAGTAGTTTCTATATTTGCTGAATGAGAAGTGTACCCAATTTGTTTCAATCGTAGTTCCAAGTATAACGTTTTCGGGAAAACTATAGGGTGCGAAGCACAGCGGGTTTTTAGATTGGATGAGAAATGTTCTGTCATTCCACTTCTCAACATACTCTATCAGCATTTCCCATTGCTCTGGTGTCATAAAGGAGACGTCGCCGCAGTCACATAGAAAAATAAATTCTTTCCCTTTTGTTTTTGGAGGTCTTCGCTTTAACCTTTCAGGGTGGAAGTGAGGTTCATAGTTGTAGCATTTTAAGCAGCGATGTTTCTGTCTCTTCATCATCTTCTGAAAGCTAGGTTTACAGTAAACGCAGTTATATTTGCAGCCTACAAAAAGATTAACGGTTTTATCCTTGGCTTCACGGTACATGTTACTCCTCATTGTATTCATCCTCCTCCAAAATTCTAAAAGCTTCTTTTCCTGGAATAATAACTTCAACTTCATGTACATTTCCTTTCATCCATGTATCAATTTTTTCTAAGAGTCTGAAATGAGCGTTACCTAAACTCTTACCGATATACATCATTTTTGTTCCTTTCGGCAAAAATGCTTTAACTGGAGGGTAAACATCTTTCCACAACCAATTCTGGTCTAAGTCTTTTTTCAGAATGTAAATCTTTCCTGGAGAGAATTTATTCAAGCTTTCTTTTCTCCGCATAATTATTCATCTTCCTCTATCCATTCTCTTATTATATCTGGAGACCACCATTGACCACATTTAGGGCAATACCCACCTTCCGTCGCAGTCCAATTCTCTAACTTTGTACCACATCGTGGACATAACATTTTACTTCTCCCTCCTTATTCCTCCTCTTCATCAGGAAACACTTATTCAGTAGGTTTTTGTTTTTCAATTTTAATTTCTTTTAGAATCTTTAGAGCTTCTTCTTGAGATGTATAAATATAGGGGAAGGGTGTTACTTTTTGGTCTTCATGTGAAATTTGTAGAAAGGTCCAAGCTATATTTAAGCTGATGGAGTTGTTCATCCATGTGAACACTTCAGGGTCTACCATGGCTTTGGCCCAAATAATTTTACGTGTTTCCTCCACCATATTATTGTTGATTATTTCCCTTCTTATCCGCTGAGTCTCGTTTAAAATATCATATACGTTTTTATCGTAGTCCATTATTGGTAAGACTATTTCTACTTTTGTCATGTTTTTAAAGCATTTAGGGTATTTGGCGGCGTTTGTAACATATCCTTTAACATATATTTTCCTGGATGGGTGGACCACATGCCAAAGCAAATATTTATCGCGGTGCAGTATTTTTTCTGGGTCTGGCTGTAAACTTTGTATTTTCCAACCTAAGTCTAAAAGTTTTTGAATTATGTTTTCATGTACTGTTTGGCTTCGGCCGATGAATATTGTGGATTCGTAATGCCACCTTTCAACATCTATGTTTTCCAAGACCTCTAACATTAGTTCAAGTTCCTTTTTCTCAAAGTTTTCTACTGCTTGAATAGAAGCATTCACGAAGTTAAACCACTGTATTTGAAGCGGGAAACATCTAAGTACACCGTTCTGACCAATACTGTGAAAATTATTTATGAACAAGGGTATAGGGTTGACTATGAATATTGTGTAACATTTCTTCCACGTATCGGTTATCTGTGAAAGTTCCCATGATACCTCGAAACAATGTGGATAAAATGCTTTTAGCTTCTTTGTAACCTTGCTGTACTTGTCTTGATCATAGTAGAAGACCAAATTATCTAACATTTTAAATTTCTCCTACTTCAGTCATTGCTTTTCTCCTCAAATTCCTTTAAACCTTTAATTAACATTGGTATCCATTTTTTGTGTATATGGAAGAGTATTGTTTCTTTACCGTCGAACAGTCCAAACCAGTCTTTAACAGGGAAGGTATAAGACACCAGTATTATTCCTCCTTCACCTTCTTCGAAAATCATCAAGTGTTCATCGTCAAATTTTAACTCTACATGTTTACTTGTTTTAACCTTTTTCAAAGTTTAAACACTCCTCCAATACTTGTTTTCAATTAAATCATATAGTATTATGCTGTTTTTCGAGGGATATGCGAATATAGGTATTCCACCGGTTTTCTTAGCTATTCTTATAAGCTTCTCTTTCTCAGATGTGGGCAGTATACTGTTTGTTTTACATTCTACTAGAAGTATTAAGGGGTTTTCATCTTTTTTCACAGCAATTAAATCTATTGGTTTTGACCCTGCACAACGGAAAACGGTGAAACCTGCTTTCTCCAAGAACTTTTTAACCTTATATTCAAATCTACGGCCTCGACGATACATCAAAATCCCTCTACGGTTTTTAATCCTTCTTAGATTTCTGTATGAAGAGGTTGTTTATCTCAACAAGTAGTTTTGCGGCTTCTCTCCTATTGGAAACGTCGATGTAGAATTCTATCATTTTTAAAATTAGTTTTGGGAAGTCTTCGCTACGAACATATATTGCCGCTACAGTAGTCCATATCTTGCTTGGTTTAACTGAGAGAAATAACCCTATTTCCCTGCCCCAATCATCTGTTCGCATCAAAATTTTCCTATCTTCCTTATCTAAGTGAGGAAAATTTGAAGCATAAATTTCAGTATCAACAATCAAAAACCTAACACCTCCTACCTCAAATGTATTGTTAATAATGTTTCACATACCGTTTTTTCTTCGTCAAGCCATCTTCGTACTTCAACTTTGTCGTGAGGCCATGGAATAGTGAAAAACAGGTCTTCTTTCTTGGTTTTGAAGAGCTTTGCTACAAAAGTTTTTATTTCATCTCCATGTTCCCTTAAAAATTCTTTAATATATTTTTTCATTGTTACCACCTATAGTTTGTTGATTTGTATCCTTTTGCTTTTTTATTTCGAAGACTATTTTATAACCGGTATCCAAATAGATACTATACACGTCGTAACCCATTATTGTTGTTTCTTCAATTTTTAGCACTTTACCGTGTATCATCAGCTTATGTGAATATAGAACTTTTGGCTTTCTTAAGTCTTCTACCTTAATTTCTACGCCTTCCCTAACGGGAATTGACACCTCACTCATAACTAACCCTCCTTGGGCTTATAATGTGCACAGTCGTATCCTATTTTTTGCTTCATAAGTTCCTTTAGACTCATGTGTAATATTTCGCATTCATATCTGAGATCTGTGAAAGGCTCTAAGCCTCCGGTTTCAATGTTGAAAAAATAGCTTATCTCCTTGTGTTCCTTTAAATGTTCACAGTTAAAACATTTAAACCTATATTTTTCTGGGATTTCCATTTTGCTCATTTCCTACACCTTTTCTTGAATGTATCCATTCATCTAGGAATTTCAAAATGTATTCTAGGTCTAGTTGCATTAGACGGCTGATATATACGTTCCGGGTTTCAGACTCCTTAACTCTGCTTAGCAGAGTTTCAAGACTCCTTTTAGCAACAATAAGTTTCTCGATATTTTCACTTATCACGGTATCGAACCTCCGATATGCTGTTACTGTTGAATACACAAGTAAACTATATAAGTTTTGTGGTTTCAAAAGATTTAAATAGGATTTTGATACAAATGTAACAAAGAGGTGGTTAAAATTCTACGTAAAATATCAAAAATATTTAAACGGTTAGTTTGCATGGTTAAAGGTCATCAACCAACTAAGGCGACCATTATATACCTTACGCATCCGATAACGCTTGAAGGCAACGCTACCATAAATGGGAACAAACCTGAAACAATATTCAAATACTTGACACCAGAAGACAAAGTTGTTGAACAGGTTTACTGTATGCGATGTGGAAAAAAACTAAAGGGGGATTAAATTGAAGCCTACTTGTCCTAAACATGGTATGATAGCTGTTTACCGCGATATACATGGTTACTGGTTTTGCCCGAAGTGTTTGGATGAGCTTACAGAGAAGTTTCGAAAGTTGAAAAATTTTGATACAAATGTAACAAAAGTCATATTTGTATATGAGGCGCCGAAAGACTCAGGCCGCGTAGCTTTGTGGCGTAAACTGTTCGGCTTCAAAACATCGTATAGAACTCAGCAAGGAGACAAAAACAACATGTACCCCGGAATACTTGATAAAGGTGCAAGGATAGATCAAAGCACAATACTTGTCCCCAAGTCGCAGGAAAAACAAGTAGAAGAAATATTGAAAAAATACGCTAAAAGCTACAAGAAATTCTATGTAATAGAGGAAGTTTAGAATGAGGATATTTTTCTTGTCTCCTGCATCTGGGACTCAACATAAAGTGGTAAGGAAACTAAAATATCCATATATCTTAATTAATTATATGACAAAAAATAATAGACCCCCTCCGAGCGCCAAAATTTTGTTTATCGATTGTGGTGGTTTTCCTTCATCATTTATTTATGGTGGTTATACCACTTCCGATGAAGATTATTTAAAATATGTTAAGAGGGTTAATGCAACAATGTTTGCTTTGCGAGACTATCCATGTGAACCTCAGATTCTTAAAAAATATGGTGTTACTCCGATTGATCAAATTCATAAAACCTTGGAAAATCATCTTAGATTGTTGGAATTAATTGAAAATTTTACAGTATTTTCAAGGCCTATACCAGTTATTCAGGGATGGGAACTTGATGAATACTTATACTGTCTTGATTTATTTAAAGAACATGGCCTTATTTTTGATTATATCGCTATCGGAAGTTTATGTAGGCACTCGGCAACAAAAACTATCCGGAAAATTATTTTATCTTTAAGAAAAGAATTACCAAGATGGATTCGTATCCATGCTTTTGGAGTTAAACTTGATGTCCTTAAAGATAAAGCTACGTGGGATGCACTATATAGTGTAGATAGTTCTGCATGGGATTTTTGGGCAAGATTTGAAAATATAGGTAATCAAAGATATGAGAAAAGCCTAAAAACATTAAAAAAATACCTTGAGAAAATAGCCAGACTTAAAAAAAGTTTTGAAAAACAAACCGACCTGATGGATTATCTAAAAAGTGTTTGAGGGTTCTGAATGAAAAGGTTTAAGGAAGATGAGCTTTTCGACAGGGTTTTCCCTATTTTGAAAAGATATCATAGGATTCCTAGGAACCATAAGGTTGAGTTTCACAAGTATCTTAGGGGTTTTGAGATAGATGTTTATGTTACGTGGAGAAGTCGCGGTTGGCCTTCCATTAAATCTATGATTGTCGAGCTTAAGGAAATAGATATGCCGAAACTGGTTGAACAGGTTGTGAAACGTAGAGACTTGGCTTTGTTTGCTTACGCCGTAATAAATATACCTGTCGACAAACTTTTCAGATGGCTAGTCCAATACCACCTAGACCTAGCAGAAAAACTAGTAAGAAAAAACATAGGTCTAATAAGCTTTGATAGAAATAACAAACCCGTACTCCTATTGAAATCAGATATGAACACCAATTGGATCTTAGACAACTTTATAAAAAGAAAATCAGATGAATGAGAAGTCTCGATGATGAACTGGGCCATCAAGATATTGATGTCTGACACAGGACACTCTGAGAGATTTTGATACATTTGTAACAAAACTCCACAGGAAACAGAGGTATTGCGAACTTCCAAAAGAACCATAGGTTAAAAAACCTTCTACAGCCTCTATTTACCTACTTCTCTTATAAGAAGACTATTCCAAACAGTGTTATAACCCCTTCATTTCCACTGGAACCAACATACTTACTACTTACTTATTTACTAGAAAAATTAATTAATAATTAATTAGTTAATAAGAGAATAGTAAGAAGTATGGCATGTTGGTTTTGTTACAAATGTAACAAAATTATGAGGTGAGGATCTTGCCGAGACCAAGGGTACATGAAGATCTCCGTGTTGTTAGTTTTTCGCTGGAAAAAGAGATGGTTGAAAAGCTTGATTTACTTGCAAGACAAGAAGGTATAAGTAGAAGTGAACTTCTAAGAAGGGTTGTTGAAGAATGGTTAATAAAACAGCCAATAAATTACAAGAAAAAACAACCCCCTGCAGGAGGGCTGACACTCAGACAGAAAATAAAACAAAAATATTACGAAATGGAATTTGAGGAAACACTTTCCGATATTGAAGGACGCATGGAAGAACTTAGAACATACCAATATTACCGTAAGAAGCCGGATCTACGTTTCCACGATATAGTTGGTTACATAAATAAGAAAATCAAAAAACTGGTCCAACTAGTAAATAAAGTTGACAATGGCTCGAATAATCTTAAAGAACTTCTACTTTTACAAGAAGAGTTTAATAAACTTAAAAAAGCTCCATGGTGGAGAGAAAAATGACAAATGAGAAAATTCCCTTGGGTTGTATCGCCTGCATGATGGTCTGGTGGAAACCTCCAAACACATGTAAATACGAGAAGCGATATAAGTTTGAATGCGACTGGAGAAAATACTGCGAAAAACTTTCATCTCTCATAAATTGGGAGGAAGGATTTAGACCAAGGGCAAAAACACGAAGAGAATTCCTATGCAAAAACTGTAGGCTCATAAAAGAAATAAATTACCTAAAAAAGGTAATTGAATCTTTAAAACAAAAATATTACAAAGAGTATCAGATCACTTTAGACGTACTTGAAGACGTCTCCAAACAAAAACTAGGAAATGAACTTTATATGGATTTTCTTATAGAATTTTATCAAGCAGCAATTAAAAAGCTCAAAGCCGCACGCTAATATGACCCTACCCGCCAGTTTTTCTTTTTTGTCTACGGTTCTCCTCCCCTTGCTACTAATATAAATGGAACTAGAAGAATATGCTCAGAATAACTTGGTGATCTCAAATGAGCAGAAAAACAAAGGGATATAGATGCGGCTTTGAGAAAGCATATTGGGAATGCTGCAAGAAATGTGACTTCCAAGATGAATGCAGAGTTGCAATAGAACTCTACTGGATAATTGAAATGGGGAAGTCCAAAGAAAAGAAGGTACATAGGAGATGAGCATGTATGAAAAACCGGGATCACTGGCTTAAATGGTATAAAAACAAAATCAGATTTCTACTTAGAATTAGAAAACTAAAATTAGATGATTGTTGCCGTGGAGGATACAATTAAAGGGGTTCTCCCATCGCCCATGTGGGCGACGTGTGGAATATCCTCCACGGCAATATAACCTTTAGCATCTTAATATTTAAACTTTACTTTTGAATATCTCTTCTGCTTTCGGTATGGATGCTTTTACTTCCTCGCTTATACCCCGGTAAAATTGAACAGTTGTATCAAAACGGCTATGTCTAGCAATAACCTTACTGACAACCTCCAAAGGTACTCCGCGGTCCCTTAAATGTGTAAGTCGGCTATGTCTTAAGATATGAGGGGCTAATCTGCGGCCTTTAGCTTGAATCCCAACTTTCTCGCACATTTTTTTGAAAGCTATTTCAACAGCTCTACCACTAATATCGAACAGTCTATCACCCTTAACGTTCTTCAAATACTCTACTAACATCTCTTTTATCCAAGGTTCCAGTTCGAAAGTAGCTTTCTCCTCGCGTTTCTTTTTCAAAATAGTAAAAGTAACCGTGTTTTTTTCAAAATCTATATCACTTTTCTTTAAGAGCAATACTTCCGAGAGCCGGCGGCTGTAAGCGTACATCAAGGAAAATATCAACCTATGTTTTAAACTAGGAGTTCCCTCAATAAGTTTAGCAACCTCCTCTTCGGTTAAAAAATCTGCTTGACCAACACTCTGAGCAGGTAATCTACGCTTTAAAGACCGCAACTTACGTTCATCCAAATCAACCATCATCAAATCAAAATACGACAAAACATCATAAAAATAAACATATATGGTCCCGTCGCTAAGACCCTTCCTAGTTAACTCGTCAAGCCAAAGATTTAGAGACTCCAACGACGGTTCAAGTTTGTTTTCCTCAAGGAACTTGTCATAAAGCTTCAAAACTATAAGTTTTTTGCGTAGGCTTTTCTCAGGGTAAACTCTCCTTGCACGAAGCGAAAAAGTATCTAGGTCTAAAACCAATATTGATCACCACATCTAATATACCGCATAAACCGAAATAAGTTTTTCGAAGGAAGTACACCTTAGCGCCACATTTTGTTACATCTGTAACAAAAAATAATAAGTGTTATACTATCTTCTTAAACGCAGTTACCACTCCAATTAGAAATGACACGAAAGGCGCTATGAACTCCTTTACAACATCTTGCAGCAAAGCCAGTTTACCCATGATCAACATATATATTTTCTCTCCCAGGGCCATCGCTGCTTCTTGGTTAAATGTTACAACACCATAGTAGTATAGTATACCTGTTGCGATTATGTAGAACCCTAGACTTGCTAGAAAAACCTTTGCCATGATCTTCAAGGCATACCCTATTGCCAAACCGCCGAAAAACGCTCCAACAATAACAACTACCCATGTTGGAACCGCCATTCAAACCACCAACAATATTTTAACCTTACCTACTCAAATATTTTTCTCATTCCAAGAATACTTTTACCTATCTCTCACGGTTACTTTTAAATCATATTAATCGGCTCTATCTATTAGGTGTTAGAAATGGTAGTTTTCGAAATAACCCTTGAAGGATTAAAAAATACATAAACAATGTCAGATGCATCTGGTTTAGAGACCTTGGAAATGAAATGAGAATATATGCAGGTCGGGTATACGTCAGGGTAGACGTTTCAGACCCCAAAGAAAAACAGAAAATATTAGCGTGGCTAAAAGAACTCGAAAAAACAAAAGACGTCATAGAAGTAAAAGACGTAACAAGTGAGGAACAAGTCTTTATATAGTTTTGTTACATTTGTAACAAAATATGGATTAAAACCGCAACACATAAATTTTGACTGGTCAATAGCGCGCGCTATTGAAGGAAGAAGAAGGATAGCTATGAAGAAAAAACTGTTGTTTCATGTGTATGCAATATCGGGATTCTTGTTTCTTGTTTAGTGCGTGCTACTGGTGATGCTATGCCTGAAAAGGGATGGGTGAACTTAACTGTCAGAAAGGAAACTAAGGATCTTTTAAAGCGTGAAGCTGCAAAAATGGGCATTAGCATAGATGCATATATTAAAACCTTATTGACCAGTCAAATAATCATCAAATGTATAAAGGAATTGACCAGTCAAGAAGAAAACATCATAAATAAAGTAAAAAGATACGTGCATGAAAAAGCTGGAACAATAAAATATAAATGCGAGTGCGGAGAAGTCATAGAATATCTCGACCTAATTTTAACTAATGGTAAATGCCCTAAATGCGGAAAACTTCTAGTTAAATTTAACTTAACTTAAAATAAGTTCAATTTTAACTTAATTTTAATCTGAATTTAAAAAATAAAAGATAGGTTTATTCTGTTGGGTATTCAACGCTGACATCTATTGGACCAACAACTCCTTTCTTATAGGTGGCCTTGAAGCCATCAGATTTGCATTTGACTTTGCCAGCAACTCTAATACATAGATCCATCGTAACTTTTCTTTCTGCCATATTGATCACCAAGAATATCTTTGCTACGTTAAAATATAAAGTTTTGTGAGACATTTCAACGTTAATGTACGACGCACGAAGCTATTCGACTGAATTAACAAAAACCCTGATAACAATATCGCTGTTGCATACCGGGCACTTCAACTTTACTTCCCTGCTGTTTTTATGTTCAGGAACAAAAAAATCCTCGAAATCCTTATCTCCACTTAAAAGCTGTTTACCTATCTCTCTGAGAAGCCACCGTATAGCTTCACTCCTACTCCAACCCCTTTCCCGAGCCATCTTATCCAGTAGCTCGACATCCTCGGAACTCAGCCTTACATCCAACTTATATTTTAAGCTCACCTAGTCACCCTCCAATTCGGGGTACTGAAGTTCAATGATCATTTTATAGCCGCCCTTAACACATTTAACCTTCCCGCTCTTAGGGTCCTTGATACATAGATCCATAACTATTTCCCTGCGAACCTTGCGGCCGCTACGTTCATCTTTCAAAAAACTCACCTAGAATTTACTTAGGGTAAATAATGGTGACTTCTTTCGGCCCTATAACTCCTTTTTCATATACGGCTTTGAAGAGACCTGTACATTTGATCTCTCTGTTGACTCTAGCACATAGAGGCATTGTTACTTCGATGTCAGGGCCTAGATCCTTAACTTTAACGTCGCTTACATCTGTAAGTTTAACATGGTTTAGGAAGGTTTCTATTCTCAGCTTATCTTCCATCTTAACCCTCTCCTTCCTCTTTGAATTTGCTTTCAACAATCATAGTTATGCTTCTAACCTTGGACAGGTCTTCTTCATGTTTATCGTCAACCACACAGACAACCTTACCTTCCTTTATAAAACATCGCTTAACCTCAATTTCTCTTTCTTCCACACTATTCACCTCAAAATTTCTCTTATGTCCCTACCTTTCTGTATTATTTTTGGTGCACACACTATTATTTTGACTTTTCTCCCCTCTACTTCTCTTTCAACAATAGCACAGAGACTTGGTTTTGTCTTAATCCATGCATATCCACCTTTGTCTGGAAATAGTGACGCAGTAAGAGGAGCATTTCCACCTATTTTTATTCCATCAACCTTTGTTTCCTTTTTAACAATTCCTATTGGTGGTGGTAATTCTTTTTCAACAACTACTTTCCATTTCCTTTCATCTGGTTGGTAGCGACCTCGGATAAGTTCAACTCCGTCTAATGCAATTTCTACAACTTTGGTATCTTCTAATAGTATTTCTTCTTCACTCATATTAATCACCTCAACAGTTCCCTAACATCTTTGCCTTTCTGTTCAATTTTAGGTGCACAGACAAGTCCCTTAGTTTTCTTGCCATGTCTCTCAACTTCCGTTAAAACACATAGACCTTCCAATTCTAGGTTTATTTCTCCTCTTGCCTTTTCGTCATAAGATTCCAAGGCAACCTCGTCGCTAGCCTTTACTTCTACTGTATCAACATATACGTCTTCTCTTTCAAATTTTATGTCTGGCGGCGGAGAAGTCATTTTTTCAACAGTTACCCACCATTTCCTAGTCTCCGGATCAAAACGGACTACAATCGATTCAACACCATCCATAACAATCTTTTCAACCTTAACATCCTTTAAAAGAACAGCCTTATCCCTAGCCATATTAATCACGTCTCCTAAATGATAATTGTGGTACACCCTTAGATAAATCTATCTTCACATCGTAACCTGTAAGTTCTGAAAGTTCTTTCTCAGCTTGTTCAATGGGTTTGATGTCAGCTAACGCTTCACCGACTATTTTAGCAGCTTGATCCAACACGTCTTCAGGCAAACCCATAACACGTAAATATCCCTTAATAGAATCTTTCTGTTCCTCAACAATATAAACTGTTGCAGCCTTATAAGCTAGGTCCCTTAACTTTTCAAACTCTCTTTTAACTTCGCGAAGATCCTCTAAACTAGCACCTACAGTAGTTAGCTTCTTAGCCCAACTTAACTTTCTAACCTCCCTCATCTTAGCAGCAACTTGATCAATCATCCTCCTAAACGCCTCACTCCTAAAACTCTGAGGCCTAATATCATCCTCAGCAGTAACAATCTCCTGAATCGCCCGGCGAACCTTCTCAACAGCAGGCCTAGTCAACCTACCCTCTTTAAGACTGAATCTTTCAGCCTCCTCCAGTAAACCAATGGCCTTTGAGAAATGTCGCTCCAAGCATTGGGGGGCTACAAAAGTAGCCTTTCCCCGCAATATGATTCCGGTGTCTGACCCTGGTAACTGTACGATGCACCTGCACTAAACTCATCTACTGTGGGTCTTTCAATTTCTGGGATCTCCGGTATATTCATCAGCTTCTCATCAAAGTTTAAAATTGTACTGTCAAACTTCTTAACCTGCTCATCAATCTTCAAAATAGCTTGATTCAACTTTTCAACAATCTTTAAAGGTTCAAGTAAACTTTCAGGTCTCTCTAAAATATCCGTTATCTTAGGCAGCCTTTTCTCCCTTTCCAATGTAAAACCACCTCAACTATATTAGCGCTAATAAAATATAAAAAATATTATTTTGGTTTTATTTTTGCTGTGGCTCTTATAAGTTCATCTTCAGCCTCCAAAATCTCCTCGGACTTCTCCAATCTACGCATAACTTCCTCAGCCTTCTCTTTTCTCTCAACAGGAGTCCTTGTTACCTCTGGTTTAAACTCGCCGCCAGGACCCGGCAACCTATTTATCAATGATTGAGCTGTCTGATGAAGTTTATCGATACCGGACTCAAGTAGGTCTATTGTGCTTCTAGCTCCTTGACGATACCCAAGCATCCTAGCTATACGTTCAACATAAGCTAACTGCTGCTCCAACCCTGGACGTCTCTTCAGCTCCTCTAAATCCTTCTTAACCATCTCCAACTCCTTCTTATGAAGCTCCTCCCTTAAACGTTCAATCTCCCTCTTAGTCTCCTTATCCTCACCTTTAAAAACACTCATATATAACGGGGCAAGTGAAGCCGGCACCTCAATAGTTTTGTCTTTATCTATTGGTATCGGAATCTTCTCTTCAGGTTTCTTGGAGTCTTCAAGCTCCTTCTCCAATTTTTTCATCTTAAGCTCCCATTCCTTCTCCTCCCTCTTCAACCTCTCCTGCTCCTGCTTATATCTAAGCCAAGCCAAGTAACCCCTCTCATCAGTCTCAATCTCCTGACCCTCAACAACAATCTTATATCTTCTAGGAGGCGTAACTGGCATTGCTGGTTGCGGATAACTTGGATAACTTCTAGGCCACGTCCACGGATAAGTCAAAGGATATTGATATGTCGGGTACATTGGATTTGGAGGCCAAGGATAGTAAGGTGTTGTTGAGGTTGGCGGGGGCGATGTGAAAGTAGGTGTTATCGTGGGAGAAATTCTTTGAGACTCGATTTGAGCCCTATACAGCTTAGCGTAGTACATGCCCATGATTGCTTTCGCAGTTTTATCATTAACACCGTAACTTGTAAGCAAATTATAAAGCTCCGTAGGGTCCATACCGCCCTTAGTCTCAGCAATAGCAATAACAGCTTCCTTAGCAGCATCAGTTAAACTCTTAGCCTTAACCTTACCTAAAATTTCTTTAAGAATAGAAACCTGATCAACACTGATCTCAGGGATCTCAACTTCCCTAGGGGGACCCTCCCCTTCTTGTCTCTTCTGCCTGTAACGTATAACGTCTTCCACAGTAATTCCTAATTCTTTGGCAATTTCTTCGTATGATTTGCCAAGTCTTATTCTATCCATAATTTCACTTCGCAGTTTATTTTCATCTACAGCCTGTTTGCTAACTTGTTTGGCATCCTCAGACATTTTACCACCTCACTCTATCTGTAACGTTCGGCTTCAATTGCTTTAAGCAACTCATTAACTGTGAAATGCAGACATACTCTCATGGCGTCGCTTATGTTGGCTTTCTCTATTTTCCCAAGTTTATATAAATAGTTTGCTAATTTTTCAATTAACTCTTTTTCTTCAGGTGTCACTCGGACAGCTACTACTTCAGTCCTTTGACTCATAAACCCACCTCTATGTTTACACTAATGTTAAACAAAACTTTATTTATGTTAACATCAAATCTATCACTTATGAACTTTACGGAAAAACCCATTAAGATAGGTGTCATAAGCGGGAAAGGTGGAACTGGGAAGAGTACAGTAGCCTACAGCTTAACCGTTGCCTTGTCCAAAAAAGGCTTTAAAGTTGGCATCGTAGACGTAGACCTAACAGGACCAAATTTAACAGATTTATTCGGGAGAAAAGAGCTTAAAGTAGATGACGATGAAGATATGTTCATACCGGCTGTAAACAACAATGTTGAATGGATAAGCCTTGGCCAAATAGCTTCAGAAAAAGACCCAGTACTGTGGAAAGGCGAAGACTTAGCTTCAGCAGCGGAACAACTGTTTAAGAGAACAAAATGGAGTAATTTAGACTTCATAATTTTTGATTTCCCACCTGGTTCGGGGGTTGAAGTGCAGAGAATGCTACCAATGATGGACTACGTGTTGATTGTTAGTATTCCTTCGGTGTTGGCTAGGTCTAATGTTGAAAGAATAATAGAGGCGTGCAGAGAGTTCCAAGTTAAAATTTTGGGAGTAATAATGAATATGAAGGACTTTCAATGTCCAACATGTGGGTCAAAATATCAGATTTTCCCAGACGACCATAGCTTTGAAAACCTAGGAATACCTACAATAGCCGAGATACCTTTAAACCCTGAGATAGCGAAAAACAAGTTGATAAATGATTTCCCTGTTGAAAAAGTTTTAGAAGCCATGAAAAACCCGATCCTACTTAAGAAGAAAAAGAAGACCTTAAAGAAGCTTCTTTTAAAATTTCTCCTCGGGAGGTGGTAGTAATCGGGTACGTTAAGAAAATAATTGATAAGCTTCTGAAGCTTCAAAACAGATTTTACCCAGAGGTAAAAGAATATTATACAATTGGCAAAGGTAAAGTATCCCTGCTAAGAGTTATAGGTGTAGATGGAGAATCAGTTCTACTGAAATGTAACGGCTCAAAAATAGAGTACGCCCGAGGAGACGAAACACCAGAACACATATTCGTATGTAGTACGGATAGCGTTCCATGGTATTCTCCTATAATTGTGAAAAATACTGATGGTATTGTTCACATTGTTCCAATTGAGGAGCTATGGGAAAAAATTCATGGAAGTATACTTGTAACAGACAAGGGGGAAGAAATAAAAGCAGTATCTGGGTTAAGAGCACTAACCTCTGGGAATCCCAAATGGACAAGAATAAAAGCAATAATTAGACACCCGTGGAAAGGTGAACTTGTCAGAATTGTAGCTAGTACTGGTGTTGTAGATGTTTCACCAAACCATTCAATATATGTAAGACAAGGATCAAGTTATAGGCTTATTAATGCAAAAGATGTAGAAATTGGAGATGTACTATTAACAGGTAAGTTTGTTAAACCTAAGCCGCGTTACTTATTTGTAGGAACTGAAAGACTTGCATGGCTTTATGGATTTTTCGCTGCTGAAGGATGTGTAAGTACATCTTTTTACAAAAATAACAAGGGATATAAAAGTACGGCATATTATACAATAATCTGTAATACTGACAGTAATTTACTTGATAAAACACTAAAGATAATTAGAGAGAACTTCCACAAATCAGCATTTATAGACAATAGAGGAACATCGGAGCAGAGTGCAAGAATCTATAGTAAAGATATTTACTTCCACTTTTATAATAGGTTTATTACATCACGTGGGCTAAAAAAGGTTCCAGCAGAAATTCTTAATGGACCAATGAACATTAAAAAGAAATTCTTAGAAGGATATTATATGGGAGATGGGTACGAGCCGTGGAAAGGTGCTGTTTGTTTCGATTCAAAGTCATGGGCGTTACTTCAAGGAATACTTTGGCTTGAAGATGGAAGAACATGGTCAGTAGGTTGTAGAAAAGACAAACCAAATGTTGTACGTATACTGATACATACAAATATTAAATCTTCACCCAAATCTCATCCAGGTCCTAGAATGAAAAACGGTGAAGTTAAACAAGTTTTAAAAATACCATACGAGGGTTATCTTTATGACTTAGTTACTGAAGACGGAAAATTCATAACAGGTGTTGGTAATATTTCCGTCCACAATACTTTCCTGGACATTATAAGTGGAGAAGAAACTTTAAGAGAAGCCATTACAAAAGGACATTTCTCAATTGAAAACTCGAAAACTGGGACAATAGACCTGGTAGAAATGCAACGTTGGGCCTCAGCATTCGAAAGATTGAAAGGCATCGTAAGAAGATATGTACGTGTCTAAAATGTTCACCACACTAAAACTTATAAGAAACTTTTTTAGAACAAAATCTATTTTCCTAACTTTTATGGCAACCATATATGAGGTATTAGGTCATAAGTGGAAAAAGGGCGTATTAACTTGTCCTCACAGTAAATATAGCTTACATTTACAGCAATATGTACGCGGCAAACTTGTAGGAGAAATCAAAATCAGAACATGTATTAGATGCGACCTAGGATCATAACATTCTTTTCTCAAGTTTTTTTACAAGACTTTTAAGGTGGTTTAAACCTCTTTCAAAAGCCTTCTTACCTTTATCGGTTATCTTATATGGTTTATATCTGCCTAGGTTTCGACGCTCAATGTAACCTATAGCTCTCAAAAGGTTTAATAGCAGCAGAACACCTGAACTGGATATTTTAGTATCAAATCTACGTAAAACTTCGTGTCTTATTGCTTCTCTCTCATATTCGATACCATCATATAGAACAGCAAGTATACACATAATTTTGAAGCCTTTTTCCATCCCCCATTCAACTAACGGTGGAAATATGTCTTTCATGTGGGGCACCGATTTTGTTACAAATGTAACAAAATTATAGCGTTAAAATCATCGTGAGCAGAACGCAGCTAATGAACACTACTATTGCTATTCCAAGCAGAACTATTCCTTTTCTTTCTTCCATGTCTGTTTTACGCCATTTCAAGTGGCTTATTGCTGTTAGAACCGTGAAGCCGGTTAGCCACGGGTAGAATATTGGCTGCAACTGTAAGTATAGTATGATTAAAGCAACGTATAATGGTATGTAGCTTAAGTCTCTAATAGCTGTTAACGATAGACCTTTGCGGTATAGGAATACTGGCAGAGTCATTTTATTGTTTTTATCATCAACCAAAACATCGTACCAACCGTCTAAAGACTTCACCGTAACCAAAGCCAAATACAAGGGTATTGAAAGCATAACTATCGTCTTGTCCAACATCATTTTCTGAGAATAGTAGCCACACCATAAGGCGGCGATAACACCTGTTTCCCACATGGTGTCTCCGAGAGCTGGAGTTTTATCCAAACCCGCACTATAAGTTAAAGCTAAGAACAGACCCAAAACAGCTAACACAGCGTACATCCAACCTACAATAATCGAAACATAGATCATAACTAAAGTTCCAAGGATGCTGCAAACAACTGCACCCACTAAATAATAGTTTCTAGGCAGCAAAGGCGCGTTCGGTATTTCAGCTCCGAAACCCAACCTAGGTAAATATGCTTCTGAGTTAAGCCTCACACTATGGAGCTTCCTGTTTTCTTCATATTCTCGAGTTATGTCAAAGTACGTATCGTTTAGATGCGCCGTATAAAGGTATAGAAACGCATTGAGCAAAACCAAGCCCATTACGCTCCAATTTATATTTGGTCCAACAGCGAAAAAACCTCCTAGAATCGTTGTAAGCAATAGAAGAGACATGGGGATAAGTCTGATTTCGGCCAACATACCTCTAACTATGCTCATATCTTTCACCAAGTGTGATAGAATTTACAAAGGCACATAACTTATTTCACACAATCACATATAAGTATGTGTGCATATACTTAAATGAATATGGGTGATATGTATGCCTAACATACGGGTCCATAAAGATGTACATGAAAAACTGAAAGCTATGAAAAAGAAGCTTCAACATAAATCTATGAACGAAACAATAAGTTACCTAATATATGTTGCGACAAGTCCAAGAGGATTCCTTGAATCATCAATATTCTTCTTAGAAGACATTCGCAACGACATGAAAAAACTAATTTCAATACTTGATAATTTGTCAAAAAAATTAATAGAGTAAAAACTTATCTTAAATATGGTGAGGAGCATGAGTGAACTAGTAAAAGTTTTTGCAGATCTACGCAGTGACATGAAAAAACTGATTAGAACACTTGAAAGCTTAAACAACCACATGTCAACCTTGGAAAAAACAGTAGAAGAAATTGAAAAGTTTACAAAGGTGCTGAAGGAAGCAAACAAGACGATGAAGGAATTAATAGAGATATTTAAGGCTGCTGGAGGCGTAAAGACTTGAAAGGTAAAGTTAATCCTTGGGCTGAAAAAGCCTTTAAGAAACTGGAGCAGCGGAGAAAAGAGGTTAAAGGCATACCAGCGGTTGTTGAAGTAGAGCCGGGGAAAGCAGATGAAGTTGCATCGCAGCTTAGACGTTTAGGCTACGAGGTTGAAGGAATTGTAAATAACTTTGTTTTCGTAGATTTACCTGAACCAGCAGACTTTGAAAAAGTATCAAGGCTACCATACGTTAAGATAGTATCTACTCAGAAAAGACTTTGGCCGATGGCTTTAGGTATAGATGAAATTTTTAAACGTGTAGCTGTCGCAGAGGACCCAGTGCTAAGTCAGCTTAAAAGAACAGATCTAAAAGAACTAGGTATAGAAATACGGCCTACAGCGATAATGCCTAGACCCTTCCAAGCAATTCTACAAAACATAGATGAAATAAGGGGTTTAATTTCAGATCCAACAAAACTTGCACTTAGACTTTTAACATCTGCACCTTTATCCTTCCCATTCCCACCAGTACTTACAAGAGAAGACTGGAAACTTGTAACAGACACCAGAACCCTAATGGACCTACCTTCAATAGCAGAGTCAACAATAAGCGAAAAAACTAAATGCGCCGTCGTGGACAGTGGCTTGGCCGTGCATCCCGCAATGGCGAAAACCTACGAATACTACAATTTAACAGTTGATATTACTCCTTTCGACAACATGGGCCACGGCCAACATGTAACAACAACAGCCTTTGGAACACCAACCTTCTTCTGCCGATACGGCTGGTACGAACCAGTAGCAGATGCAAAAAACCTACTACACGTTAAAGTTTTCGCAGCATTCGGCCCATGCACATCGTTCCAAATCATGAAGGCAATGGAGATATGCGCTAAAACAGGAGCAAAAGTAGTAAATATGAGTTTAGGAGGAGCTCTCCAAGGTTCAGTTGAAGAAGACCCTGAATGTAGATTGCTTGAAGATCTACATAGAAGATACGGTACAATATGGGTTGTTGCTGCTGGAAATTCTGGACCAGAGGAGTGGACCATATCTAGTCCAGGAGCTTCACCCTATGCTTTAACAATCGCGGCAATTGACTGGCATAACTTAGAGGTAGCAGAGTTCTCAAGTAGAGGTCCTCAAGGCATATACTATAAAGAAAACAGAGACATATTTGAAGACCATAAATACAAGTACGGCGATAATCTAATTAAGCCGGATTGCAGCGGTATAGGTGTAAGAGTCGTAGCGGGATGCGTCGGCTGGTACGATCTACTAGGCGTATACGACTTCATCGGCGATGGATACGAGCAAATGAGTGGCACAAGCCAAAGTACGCCTCATTGCTCTGGCCTCGTAGCTTTGGCAATCGATAGAGACCTAATAAAAAATGTTGACGATGTTAAATTGAAGCTAAAAGAGGTTTACGGTGAGAAAAATGTTGATAAAGGTTATGGGTTGTTGAAGTTTAGTTTCTTTAGATAGCGTGTCTAGGGGGCTAGGTGATGGAGGATATTCTGAGGAGAATTGAACAGTTAGAGGAGAAAATCAGGGTACTTGAGAAACTTCCGATGATAGATTACGGTACTGTTAGGCTTACTGTTAAAGGTTGGCATCGCATAGCTTTTAAAAGACCTTTTGCCGAGAAACCTACTGTTCTGGTTTTCGGTGAAGCTAGGTCAGGTGAGTGGAGTCCGATCAGCGTTAAATTACCTTCAGTTGAAAAACCTAGAGTTGAAGCTGTAAGCGTTCCACCGACACCAAAAGTAACATTGGACATAGATGTGCCAGATATAAAAATACCTGAAATAAAGTTTGACTTCCACATCCCAGAGGTACCCACTATAAAAGAGTTGGAGCTTACATTTGGCGATGTAACTTTGGATGTGGAAGAAATCAAAAAAAGGATTAAAGAAATACTGTCACCAGTTGTGCCTTCAATAACTATTCCAACTCTTGAAATACCTAAGTACGCTATGATAACTGCTGGGTGTTGGGATGTAGATTTTTATCATGTTAGGTATTCTTGGGGTGGTTTTGGAGATAAAATCGGCGGTAGGGTGAACGATATTTTTCCGCCGATATTTCACATGGATTGGGGAGATGGATGTGTTTTCCAACAGTACAGCGACCACATAGGGTTTAAGGCATATAATTGGATATATATCCCAGAAGAGCTGCCAAGGTTTTTAGGTGTTGAAAAAGTTCCAGTTACGTTTACAATTGGTGGAGATGATGGTGTCAGGCTTTGGATTAAACGGCCATGGTCAAAATATTGGACCAAGGTTCTAGATGATTGGCGCCTTCACGGCTACAGAATATCTCCAGACTCCCCGAAAACATTGAATCTTGGCTATGGGAAATGGGAGCTTAGATTTGATTTCTACGAATGGGAAGTCGATGCAGCGGCATCATTTCTAATGCTTCCTCCTCCAATAGTTACAAGTGATGCTGAGCAGTTAAATGTCCATTTTTGGGCTGACCAAACTTCAGGCGGAGCACTGGTGTATGTTGTCGATCAAATAGTTGAAGAACTGAAAAAATATGGTTTAGGATGGGTTTTCGAACCTCTGGTTAAAAACACAAAAATAAGTGGTTTTATTTTTTGGATTGGTAAGATGCTTGGCCGTGGAGCTGGAATAATGGTTTCAAGCTTTGCTAGAAGTGTTTTCAGATGGATTACCGGTCTAGTTGATAAGGTTAACAGCGATATAGATAAGGTTAAGGAAAGAGTGTCAAACGTGGTTAATGAACTGATTACAGGTTCGAAAGGAGTCAAAGCACAAGTAGAAGAGGCTTTCAAAAAACTAGTTGGAAACGTAGATAAGAAAACAGGTATGACAGGTAAAACTTGGGATGCATTTGAAACACTATGTGACGACATTAAAAAGAAGGTTGAAAACTCTTTAACCACACTTCTATTCGATGAAGAGCATGGAGTTAAAAAGCAGGTTGAAGATGCGTTCAACGTAGACTTTAAAGAGAAGGTTAGAAACGTGATAAAGGAAACAATAACAATCCTAGTTAAGGGAGATGAAGTGCGAGGTATAGCTGGACTTGAAAAAACATTAACAGATAAGATTTCGGAATTTAAAGAAAATGTGAGAAAAGGAGTATATGATGCATTTGACTTTTTTGTGAGCAACGACTACGGTACAGGTGTAAAACAGCAAGTTGAAAACGCTTTTTCAAAGAACAATTCCGCGATGACAGGGAACATTAACGAAGCATTAGACAAGCTTGCTGAAAACATTAAAGAAGCAGTTTATAGAAGCTTAGAAGATCTTAGATCAAAAACAGAAACATCTATAAATGAAGTTTTACCAGAACTGTGGAGAAGCCACGGTCTACCTGAAGGAGCCTTAATAAGCACTGTATTATATAGAAACGTCGATGAAACCGGCTTCGAAGTTTGGGTACCACCTAGTGGTGAATTAACAATTCATTGGGTCGCTATCGGCAAACTTAAAATAATGTGAACTATAATTGGTGGAAAGTAAACTTTATATTGAATCTTACTAACTATAATCATTATGAAAGAAGAGAATTTTATTTGGTGGATTGCAGGGTTCTGGGAAGGAGAAGGATATTTTCACGTAAACTTTCAAAAAAAGAGTTTCAGATTTGGTATATCACAAAAAAGAAGAAAAATTTTAGATGTTATTTGCAAGTTTTTTGGCGTAGGAAAGGTAGTTAGAAAAGAGAAAACAAACAGTTTCAGCCCATTTATCTACGAGTATAAAGTAACCAAGGTAAAGGATATTATTTACGTTGTTGAAAAAATTTTGCCATTCCTCCAGTTCAGGAAAAAAGAGGTTCAAAGAAAACTTGAGAAATTAAAAGACTATCATAGTAAAATGGTCTTCCCAGACTTAAAAAGATATACAAAAAAGGAAATAGATTTTGTAATAAAAAACTACAAACACATGACAGTCGATGAGATAGCTGAAAAATTGAATAGAACAAAATGTGGGATAAGATATTTAATAGCTAGATTACGTAGGGAAGGAAAA
>Ga0190363_1000477_pt1 | contig 23391 bp, 28 predicted proteins | sample 48721867_MG_FD_161272 | JGI IMG/M metagenome (GOLD analysis project Ga0190363, IMG submission 161272) | Hydrothermal vent microbial mat bacterial communities from Southern Trench, Guaymas Basin, Mexico - 4872-18-6-7_MG | ecosystem: Environmental > Aquatic > Marine > Hydrothermal vents >... | reverse complement strand
CCCTATATGTGGTAAGCAAGCTAAAACTAAGGTGAGATTAGCAAAAACTTACTAGCACCATTATTGAAAGATAAAGTATAAAAACATGCGAAAGAATTAGAAACCCTAGCAAGCATTCCTGGGGAGAATTAATGCCTAAAAAGAGGAAAAGCAGAGGTCGAGCAAAAGGAGCTAAGGGAAGGGTAGAGCTTGTTCAGTGCGACTCATGCGGCAGATGGGTTCCAGAAGACAAAGCAATTGTTGTTACAAGATGGTATAGCCCAGTTGATCCCCAATTAGCTAGAGAGCTTGAAAAGAAGGGAGCAATAATAATGCGCTATCCGATAAAGAAGTATTACTGTGTTTCATGCGCTATTTATTTAGGCATAGTTAAGGTAAGAGCTGAAGAAGAAAGAAAGAGAAAGCCTTCAGTACAGATATAAACATGTTAACAGTAATTATAGCTGATGGAAAGCACTACGAGCTCAATTTTTCACCGAAGTCATACTCTTCTTCATCTCGTAGATTCGATGTTGTAGCTAGAATACTTTTAGAATTAGCATGGGCTAAACACACTATAGCCTCTAATATTTTAAGCAATGATGTGTTCATTCTGTTTCGAAGTCTTCAAGAACGTTATGTTACGTATTCTTTGAAATTATCCGATCTAAGCGAAGTGAGTATAAGAAATGAGTATTCTCTCATGCTTCATCTTATTAAGGAAGGTATTCTTAAAAGAACATGCTTCATGGAAGTACAGAACATTGTAAAAGATAAATTATTAATTCACCTAACTGAAAAGGGGAAGCAGCTCAGTAAAGCCAAGGAAATAAGGGACGCAGTAATCTTAATGGGAGGTCATGGCGATGTTCCTGAAGACGTTATAGTGAAGCTTTCTAAAGAGGCGCGCAGCATTTTAGAGGTTAATGTTGGACCTAAAAGTTATTTAGCATCTCAAAGTGTATTCTTGTTCATGTATTTTGATCTTTTAACGTTAAAGAATGTGTTATGAAGAAAAATCTTTGAATGAAAGTTATTAGACTTAATGCTATAGTAGCGTAGAGTATGAAGTATGCTAAATTATGGGAAAAGCTTGATGCAGTAACTATTAAGAAAATTGCAATAATTCTTTCCGATCTCTCCATAACCCCTACTCCTTCAAGCTTTAATCCTAATGATTCTCCTTTAGCACGCATATAACTTATCATAAGCGATAATGCTAAAAAGATGTAAATTAATAAGCTTTCAAACCTAAGAAAGCTTAGTCCTAAAATGAATATTGAGTCTTCAATTCTATCTATTGTTGAATCAAGAAAAGCTCCAAGCTTAGTGGTTTTCCCCGTAACTTTGGCTACAGCTCCATCTAGGGCATCCATAACTCCCGAAGTTAGGATGAAGAAAACTGCTAACTCTATTTTTTCAACATACATTGAAGCTAAGTAAAGTATGGAGAATAATAAACCTATTACTGTTATGACGTTTGGTGATAAGCCTATGGAAGCAAGTTTTTTAGCAATAGGATAAAGTATTTTATTAGCTACTACTTTTCTTAACTTAGTTAACAACCTGCTTTCTCCTCTTTACTGCAAGTTCGCTACATATTTTCTTCATAAGAAGGGCATCTTGCTCTAAAATAGGACTTTCAGATATTATTACTGCATCTATGCCTACTTCAAGTATTCCTTCACACACAATTTCGAATTCAGGTCCATAATTTTTATCTGATAAAACAACGTGTTCTTTTTCACCATATTCCTTATACACTATTTTTGAGAAGTGCATATGCATTGGTTTAATGGCTTTCTCGCCAACGTGTTTTTCTACAGCATCTATTACTTTAATTATATCGTCTACGGTTTTTATGAAGGATCCTAGGGACCTAGCATATATGTGAGCCCAATCAATAACTGGGATTACTACGCTTACTTCTTGGGACATTTTAATTACTTCCTCTAGGCTTCCAAGCTCTGAAGTTTTCCCTGTAGTTTCTGCACCCAAATAAACCCCTTTTATCCTTAAATTCTCCATTTCTCTCTCAACATTTCTCAATGCAGTAATGGCCTTTCTTAATGCTTCCTCCTTGGGTTGTTTTAAGTAGTATCCGGGATGAAACACTACTACATATGCTTTCATCCAAAATGCTGCTTTAGCAGCTTCTATAAGTCTTCTTTCGCTTTTCTTAACAGTTTCCTCTTTTAAAGCTGAAAGGTTTATGAAGTATGGTGCGTGAAGCGAGAGTTTTACATCATACTTTTCCGCTTCCTCACCTAGCTTCTTAGCTTGGCCCTCTTTTATTCTAACACCTCTAACAGCTTCATACTCGAATGCATCAAGACCTATATCTTTTAAGAACTTCGGTATGCCAAGGGTTGAACCCTTATATGTTATAGGTTTTCCTGCAGGCCCGAAACGTATTTTCCCCATACATCATACACCATTTTGAGCCTTGAATGTGTTTATTTTTACTTCAATTTTAACTATTCTAGGAAACTGTTTAAAACAAGTTGTGCTTAAGAAAATAGCGGGGTATGATGAGGAATCCGGGATATGAATGTAATGATTAATAAAGTGCTTCTGATCCCCTAATTAACAATACTTTAACCAGATAAATGCTATAGGAAACATTTTAATACCAGCATTTTTCACCTTGTCTCCTTAGTGGTGCTTTAAACTATGAACGTACGGAAAATCATTGCTGTTTCAAGTAAAAACCATCCACTACATAGGTTTATTGAAAAACTTTGCAAAGCTGTTTCTGAAGAATTAGGCGTTCCCTACGAAATAAGGCTTGAAGACTACGTTTTCCTAACGGAACATGGCGCTAAAGACGAGTTCGGCTTTACTTTCCTGCCTCAAGTGTTTGTTGAGTATGGTAATGGAGAAATAAGGCTTGTTCTTAGCGAAGTACCATTGAATGAGAGGCTTAAACCTGATTTTGAGAAAGCAAAAGAAGAAATATTAGGTAGAATTAAGAAGTAACATGAATATTCGGGTACAGAGCATGGAGAAAATAATTGTACTTAAAGGGGAATATGGGAAGATTATTGAGGAAAACATAGTAGAAGTTGAAAGCATTCATGAAGTAGTTAAAAAATATGCTTCTAAAGCACTTGAGCTTTGGGATCCGGAGTTTTCAGATTTCATAATAATAAAGGACAAGTATGAAGTTGCTTTAAAATTGCCGCTGACGAGGGAGCAGGTTCAAAGGTTCATGAAGTTTGGAATTAAAAGAAGCCCTGATGGTTATGCTAGATTTAACATTCCTGTTTACATAATATCGTACGATAGCATATGGGTTGAAAGCGACTATGTAGATAGAAGAGTGTATCTCATAGCGGTTTACGTTGATGAAAATGTCAAGAAAGACTTAGAGAGGCTAGTTATTGATACAACTAAGGGGGTAACAAGACAGATCGAAATAACTGAGGAAGAACTTGAAGAATTAGAGCAAGAAATATAGGTCGTACGGGAGTAAAGCTAATTATGGGATGATTGCGGATTCGCCGCTGAAAAATGATGATTTCACGGACCGACTGACCATAATAAGGTATCATAATGTTTATAGTTTAAGAAAAGCTTATACTACTTTCTCTACTCTAAATGATGGGCTGTGAGATTTGAACCCCGGACCACAAGCTCCTCAGGTCCGTTCAGACCATTACTAAGTTTCATTTGAGAAAAATGGATAAATGAATTAATAATACTTCACGTTAAGACTTAACAAAACTACATAAATATCAGTTCTTTATTATTTCAATAAATGGAGTGGAAAATTCCGGTGAAGAATAGATACAGGAAGATTTTTTCGTTAAGGTTAGCTTTGGATGCTATGAAGAGGAGGTATTTATCGTTTTTTAAGCTCTGAGGTAGAGACGTTTTCGAACGTGTAATGTCAGGGATGTAAACGGCAATTTAAAAAACTGACCAATACTGCAATATCTGATACGGTCTCCTAAATAAACCATCAGAAACGGCTATCACCACAATACGTTATAATGTATTGCAGTAATTGCCACTTCCAAAACAGACTAACATAGAAAAGTCTCCCATAAGTAGGTACAAGCATTGAAAATTATTATGTGAAATACTATGTTATTTGATTATTATGATTAAGCCTATGGTCTCATGGTTTTTATGTAGAATTTCCCATACGTCATTGTTTATTTTTTATTGACTCTATTTCATGATTGTGAGGTAATATGACTATGATGTCTACTTTTCTCCCGTTCTGATGTAGGAATTCCATAGATCATTGTATTCCATGAGCAAATAAACTTTGAAATATCATGTTTCAGGTATTACTGCTCTGTTTTTACTGGTAGTCTTTTACACTTGCCTTATCACTCGCTTAATAAGAATTTAAGATACTTATAAATTACGCAAAGAAGCGTTACAACTTATAAGAGGGAAGGATTGAGACTAACCCCCCTATGTGCAAGTTGTAAAGTTTCATTATAGGTTGCAGATGAAAGAGAAGAGAGGGATAGAGGGTACCTTACACTGGGATTCTTATGATGTTTACCTTTAAAGAACATTTAAATTATTACTGTAACTTGACATACGTGATGAAGCATATGACTTAGCTGCTCCTGCATAACATCTACTTTCAGTACTCATTATAGTTAAAGTGTTTAGAGTAGAGATGTAGAAAAATAAAAGGAAGATTAAGAAGCAAAAACTATTTCATGTAAATGAAAGCCTTCTTTACTCCCTAGGAAGTCGAGGAAACGTATTTTGTAGAGTCTATAGAGTATGTCGCTTATGTAGTCTATTTTTGCTGATAAAAGTACTCCGGTTTCACCGTCGTAAACGTAGTTTATAATTAATCTATGTTTTGTGGTTTCTAAAGGCACTTCACCATTATACGATAAAATAATTATTTCTTCAACCCCTATGTTGGATGGAACTTTTTCTATGAGGCTTGTTGAAAAATTCCTGAATCTACCGCATGAAACTTTAATGTCTTTGTTAAAGAAAGTATTGGTAGCTATTTCGGTGCAGTTGGGAATAACATTGTTTTCGCTAACTTCTCTAACTTTACTTAGAACTTCTTTAGGTAAGAGTAAATTGAATTTTCCCAAAATTTCTCCATTAGAATTCTTAGCTAACCCTGTTTCATAATCTATTGCGATGACGGCTGAGTTAGTGTAGCGAATCACCTCTGGAACTCCCTCTAGAAAGCATGAAGGAAAATATTCAATACCGCAAAGCGTCAATGATACAGTGTAGTTTACTGTAATAGAGTCCTCAGAGACCTTAATGAACTCAACTTCTAAAGTACCGTTCCCAAAGAGAACCGTTACATTAGGTCTTATAGGGTTTTCATGGTCAAAATATACGAAAGCCCTTGGGAAAACATATTCTAATCTAAGTAGCTGTGTAGACGTTTTCTTAAAAAGCTCCTTCGAGCTAAAGCCTACATAACCTAACGTAGCTATTATTATAACTAGTAAAAGAATAATTGCCATTTTTCTTTTGTTCATATGCAAGTACCCATTAACTTAGTTTATTCTAATATACAATTATTGCTTACTCAAAATTTTTATCATTTCAATATTAAATTTTATTAAATGCATTCTTGAAGTTAAGTTAGCTACTTTATTTTCTATAGCTGAATTAAGAAGACATAACACTTGCAACACATGAGCTAAAATAAAATCTTATAATTTCTATACTCATATAAATTTCATTTGCATAGGTTTTAGAGACTAAGGCTATTGCTGGAAGTTTTAAGATTATGTGATTGGGAAAAACAGTTAACGAAGAAGGAGGCATAAATATCATGTAGTGTGAGAGTTTCACGGGATATTAGATGATGTTAAAGAAGGATGGTCAATATGTGGAAATAGATTATGGAAACGTATACGACCACTACAGAGTGTTACAAAGAAAATGGATACATATAGATGGAGAAAATTATTCAACCACAGAGACTGCGACTGTTTATGCAGACAAATGGATAGGCTTTTACTATGATGTTATTAAGACGTAAAAGTGTGGAAAAATGAGAAAACTATGGTTCTTCATTCTTTTAATAATTCTCTTACTCTCCCTGTACTTGGTATTTACGGGATATCAAAGTAGATTATCAGAGCATAAGCTAAACAGGGTACAGGGAGAGTTATTCATAAGTGATTATCTAGGTTACGTTTGTGGTTTTGTTAATGAAACTGTTAGGCTTGATGTTTACTGGATGACTCTTAATAAGAATGATTTTAGTGGGGCAATAGGGGTAAGAAACCTACCTGATTTCGTAAAAGTTGATAAAATAGAGTTTCACCGTACAGTCTTCTTTGAAGATCCACGCTTAAAAGAACAAACAATTCAAATATACCTTAAACTCATGAAGCCTGGAATTTACAGGTTAGAGAATGCCTATCTCGAAATCTATAGGAGTAGAGAAAATAAAACGATAAAATTACCTCTTGGCCACATAGTGTTTGAAATTTTGGAAAGAAAAAACATTCCAATGCTAGAAATAAAGAGATTCATGATCGGCTTTATAACCCCCTACCGAAACATTAGTCCAGAATACCGATTTACAATATATAATCCTACAAGCAAAAACGTGCTTCTTCGTAATATTACCATTTCAGTACCGGGACTTAGAATAGTTAAAATAACATGCAGCAAAGATTGCTTCTCACCTATACCTCCCGATGGCGAAAAGAACATTACGATAATTATGCAGCTGGAAACACCTTCGAAACTCTACATTATAAAACCGAAAATAGAATATCAAGTTGGAAGCAACACGTACTACATGCCTAGCAAACCATACTATCTCGTAGTTATTCCTAATGCGGAAGAAATCAAAAAGATTATTGTAAATAACCAAGCAAGCTAAGGCTTCCAACTAAATCCTAAGATGAAAATACTTAGCCTAAGGTTTCTAAGAAATCTGATTAAAAATCTTCCAATAGCTATTATAAGAGGTTCAGATGATACGCAAGACCTTAATTAATGGGGCTGACTAGCAAATAGAGGTGGCGAATAAAAATTCTAAAATGAAAAGAATAGTTTATGCTACTCAACAATTCATATCCTACGAGGACATATTAAGTGGAGAATATATAGGTAAACTGAGATAAGAGATTTGAAAAAGTAATTAAAGCAGCTAAGAAGGTAACCGAAATCCCGTCAGCACAGTTTATTTCAGAATATTAAAATACAGCTCAAAAACAAGTATGACGTCTAACTGCTTATTTAGCTTCTCGTAGGTTCCTTATTTTATTTACTAGGTATTCTATCATTCCCGCCGCAACCCTATTTAAATAGAATAAGACGCTGGGAAAGAAAAATTATTTATTTAAGAAGTAACGGTGATTTTCTTTTTTATTTCGTAAATTGTTTCCCGTTTTCTGATATTAGCTTTATGGTGATTACATGTACACCGCTAGTTAGCCGGGAGTTCTCAGTTATAGGTTTAAGAATTACTATGTTCAAACCTTTACGAATTAATGCATTATTAGTTATCCATCTTAATGCAGTTCTATATACATGCTTGCTGAGCACTCAACCAGAAGGGTTATCCGCCTAAAGTCCTCGATGATCTCATACTGAAGTACTTGAGGAAGTATAAGGGGCTCAATAAGAAGGACATCTGGAAGATAATGGTGAAGGATGGCTACGAACTCTTATACAATAGATTTCTAAGGAGAATTAAAAAACTAAAGGAAAAAGGCCGTATAATCAAGGTAGTCAAATAATCCATTTCCTACTTACTAGAATTTTCCAACTATTTATGCACCATCTTTGTCAGCTTTTCCACAGGTTTAATGAGTTTATGCCTAAGATTTATTTGCACCTTATGAGAAAAGCCAAAACACTCATACAGTTAGCCTTACTTATCTATTAATGTTTTATAGTATAAGTAAGTCTTTGGAGGTCAAGTGTTAAAATAATCTTGTGAAGAGTGGATCTTTTTATGCTTTACTCAAAAATGTAATAGTTAATGCAAGATTGGTGACATTAGGTAAATGTATCATCTAAATTAACATTAATGTGTATGTTTAAAATTAAAGAGACTACTTTAGTTAATTGTGGAAATGATTAATACGTAACTGATGCATGATGTGAAATTTGGCATAAGGTTCTTTATTTTACTATGCCGAATTTTCATCTCAGGGACTAGACATGGCTAGACATAGTAGAATGAAGAAGGCTATTGCTTCATTGTTGGTGGTGCTTTCTGTAGTAGCTATAGCGGGTGTTATTGGGTATTTTATTGCGGATCTTACTCGATACCAAATAGTTCTAACGCTAAAACCTTCGATTCCGATGGAAGAAAAAGCCTACATACACGTTTCGCTAATGTATCCTGAAGGACTAAGAGAAGTAAGTAAGGCAGTTATTGACTTAAGTAGGGGAGAAGGAAAAATCACCGTTGACCTAAGAGATTTGAAGAAAGCATGGGATGAAGAATACAGGAAAAGCGGAACATATGCTCAACCATTAATAATAGTTTCGGGATATACTAGGTCAGGTAAGGTTTTTGTTCAAGGAATAAACTTGTTCTGGAATAATTTAACAGGAACAGCTAATATTGCGTTAGAACCCTTAGAAGACGTTAATGTGAAGAAGGATTCTTTAAACAATGTAGATTATGGAGAAGAACTGGAACCACTAAATGGATGCTGGGAAACTAGAAACCTAGTGGACTCATACGAGCAAACAAGAGACGTAGCACTAGCAAAAGTCAGCCCAGACAGTGAAACATGGGGGACAATAGATTACTCCTACGCTATAAATAGAAAGGTAGGTTTTAGAGTAAACGTGTTTATAGAATCTGCATGGACTAGTGCAGGATTCCACATAATTAACAAGGATAGTCATGGTTTCCATAGCGAAGAATTCTACTACGGCGAATACTATATTTGGATGAAGGTTACCTACAGGTTCGAGAAATGGCATGTTTACGGTATATGCGATGGAGAAATAATAGATTACTACGAAGAATACGTTTACGTTAAAGATTTCTATCCTGGAACAATAAACGGAGGCACAACATTACCTTCAGGAGCTGAAATGCCCCCCATTGATTCGTGGAAGGATGAAGGAGTACATACATCAACAGAAAGCAATGTACCATACTATAAGAAAGTCACTGGTACTTGGGGCTCAGACAGCTTCGCCATTGATGCTTTAAAGTTCATTGATGTTCTAACTGTTTTAGGCAAGATTAGCGGTAAAGCAGCTACAGCAGCGTCAATAATAGGGTTATTCATAGACGTTAATTTCGTATATGAAAATATGGAGGCTTTCTATTTCGCCATAAGATTCTTCTCAGATTCCGGCATATCTCATAGAGTGTATTATGGTGAGTCCTATGATTATCAGTGGGCTCCAGTGCTTTATTTTGAAACATATTTGGCCTCCTAAATTTAATAATTTAAACAATATTTTTCCCACACTTCTCTTTTTCGCTTTTTAGAAGACAATAGCTTATTCCCATGCGTGCTAGTTTAATAGAGTCATGTTTGTGTTTTTGGCCTATTATAATCATGAGTCAAATAGAAAGAATTTTTTATTAAAAAGGCTAGATTCACGCTAAATTCTCATATCTGACCTTTACTAAAACTGTTAATATAAGAGAAGAAACCATCAGAACCATCATCAGTTGATGGTGTGTGGCGGGCCCGCGGGGATTTGAACCCCGGACCACCAGCTCCGCAGGCTGGCGCCCTATCCTGGCTAGGCTACGGGCCCTTTTTGTTCTCACTTTTATTCATAACGTAGAACGTAGTTTTTTAATGTAACTTTTAAGGGGTATTTAAGTCTCGTTTATGTGTTAAGTGGGGTTCCACTTTTAAGTGAGCATTAGTTTAGTAGTAAAGTGTGTAAAGGTAGCAGTAAGCGCTAACCTAGTGTAACATTGCTTCGAAACAGTTTGAGGTAATAATTTATGGGTCATCAATTAAGACTTGATGACTTTTTTAAAACTAAGAGTAAAACATCTAAAACTAAAAAATTAGTTAAAACTAGCGTTAAGCATGTGGAAGAAAATGTTAAAGCTTCGCCACTTGAAGAAACAATTAATGAAATCAAGAATCGAAAAGAAGAGGGAAAAAAGACCTTAGCTAATGTGAAGCCGGAATTAAGAACTCCATTAGAACCTGAGGTACTTACTCCAAGAAATACTGGTTCATGCTATTTACTTTCCGTACAATATGATGGTAAGAATCAGAAAGCAGTTTTAAAACTATATGACCCTAAAGCACATAAAATCTATTTATGGTACGATAATACCGGACATATGCCCTACTTTCTAACAGATCTTACCCCAGATAAGGTAAACGAGATAAGTAGGATAATAAACCATCCATCTTTTAGCCATTTAGAAAGAGTTGAAAAATACGATCTCCTCTACGATAGAAAAGTTTACATGACAAAAATTGTAATGAAAGATCCTAAATCAGTAGGTACTGTTAGAGAATATGTTCCTAAAGCTTGGGAAGCCCACATAAAATACCATAACAACTACATTTACGATAGACAACTTACACCAGGAATGCTGTATAAGGTCGTTAATGGTTCTTTAAAGCCTGTTGCCGTTAAAATACCTACTGAAATATTGGAGAAAGTTGATGAACTATTTAAGGATGAAGATGTGGAAATAAAAAAGTATGTTAGAGAATGGCTACCATTATTTCAGATTCCTCCTCCTGATTTGAAGAGAGTAGCTATAGACATAGAAGTTGTGAGCGAAGCTAGAAATAGAATTCCTGACCCTAAGAAAGCGAAAAATGAGATTATAAGCGTATCGTTAGTATCGAACGATGGACTTAAAAAGGTCTTGATTCTCACTAGAGAAGGTGTTATTTTCGGTAATAAGCCATCTAACTTCCCGGAGGATATTGAAATAGAAATTTTCGATAATGAAAGACACTTATTGGCTGAAGTATTTAGAATAATCAACAATTACCCTATAATTTTAACGTTTAATGGAGATAACTTCGACCTACCATATCTCCAAAATAGAGCTAAGAACCTAGGTTTCCCTGATAAATACTTACCTTTCATAATAACTGAAGAAGAAGTTAGACATAAAGTAGCTATACACATAGATTTATACAGATTCTTCAACAATAAGGCAATTCAAGTATATGCTTTCGGAGGAAAATACAAGGAATTCACGCTTGACGCTATAGCTTCAGCCCTATTAGGAGTTTCGAAAATAGCTTTAGAAGCAGTTGTCGGCGAATTAACTTACAGTGAACTTATAACTTATAACTTTAGGGATGCGTGGTTAACACTTAATTTAACTACGTTTGATGATAACTTAGTTATGAAGTTGATTATTCTAATGATGCGTATTTCTAAGCTATCAATGGAGGAACTCACTAGACATGCTGTTTCCCATTGGATAAAGAACCTTTTCTACTGGGAACATAGAAGACACGGTTATTTAATACCTCTTTCCGAAGACATTTTGGCTATGAAAGGTGAAGCAGTAACTGAAGCTACGATAAAAGGTAAGAAATATGCTGGAGCAATCGTTGTTCAGCCTCCTGCTGGAGTTTTCTTCAACGTCCTTGTACTTGACTTCGCATCACTATATCCAAGCATTATTAAGAAGTGGAATTTAAGCTATGAAACAGTAAAATGTCCTCATTCAGAATGTAAAACCAATATTATACCCGAAACTAAGCATTGGGTATGTAAGAAGAGAAAGGGACTAACATCTATTATAACAGGGCTTCTTAGAGACTTTAGGGTTAAAATATATAAGAAGGCAGCAAAGAACAAGGGTTTACCTGAAACTGAAAGAGCATGGTATAGTGTCGTAGAGAAGGCAATGAAGGTATTTATAAATGCATCATACGGTGTCTTTGGTGCCTCTACATTTCCACTGTATTGTCCACCTGCTGCTGAAAGCGTAACTGCAATAGGAAGATTCGCTATTAAGAAGACCATTGAGAAAGCTAGTCAGCTGGGTTTAAAAGTGCTTTATGGGGACACTGATAGCTTATTCCTTCATAATCCTCCTGAAGATAAAATAGAGGAACTCATAAAATTTGTTGAAGAAGAATTAGGATTAGAAATAGAAGTTGATAAAATTTATAAATATGTTGCATTTTCGGGGAGAAAGAAAAACTACATTGGAGTATACCCTGACGGCTCAGTTGACGTTAAAGGCCTTGTGGGTAAGAAGAGAAACACACCTGGGTTCATTAAGAAAGCATTTTATGATGTCTTGAAAGCCGTAGGCGGCGTTAGGAATGAAGCAGAATTTATTAAAGTTAAAGCAATAATTAGGAATATCGTTTTAGACATTTACAATAAACTTAAGAATAAGGAATTAACGTTAGATGAAGTTGCCTTTAAAGTTTCTCTTTCAAAACCTTTAGAATCCTATGTTAAAACCATTCCTCAGCATGTTAGAGCAGCAAAAATGCTTAAGGAAGTAGGTATAGATGTGCAAAAGGGTGATGTCATAGCTTACATTAAGGTTAAATCGAAACATGGAGTTAAACCCGTTCAATTAGCTAAAATAGATGAAATAGATGTTGACAAATACGTAGACCAAATAGAGAGCACATTTGAACAGCTCCTTGACGCGTTCAACATAGATTTTAAGGAAATCATTGGTGTAACTAAGCTTGAAAGTTTCTTTAGCTAAAACTAAATGCAAATAAATTTTAATGAGTAGTTGTTGGAAATAACTTTACTTAATTCTTCAATATTTTTAAAAGGCCTTTTCTTAAGAATTGCTATGCAATCTTTTCTTGAAATACCTGGAATTAAAGCTATTAATCGTGGAGAAGCTTCATTAATTCTTAAAGGATATGGTACCCCGTAAACTGATCTATGGTCATGATCAACTACTGTGAAGTCCATAAATACTCCTAACTTCAATTTCTCAGGCACCTTGATTATTAATGGATAACTTCCAACTTGTCTAGCATAAGTGTAGTTGCCCATGTGTTTTTCAGTATAGACTTCGCGAAGTATGGTGCCTGCTGGTACAAGCCTCTTCATTAATGGGAGCTCTATTTCCTTTTTCACTTTCTCTTTAAATACTTTGAAAAATTTCTTATGCTTTCTTACGACCTTATCTCCTACATTCCACATTTTAGTTGCTGGAAACACCATGACCTGCCTTATGTTTATTCTCCTTATAAGCAGTCCTTCATCAACTATTCTCTTTAAGAATTCAAAATTTATTTCATAAGTTTCTTTAGTTTCACCTTTTAATCCGAAGAGAAGGTTTACTCCAGGTAGGAGTTCCGGTAAACCATTGTAACCTCTTACATTACCAACTTTGTTTATTACTCTTATTGCTTCTAATGCTTCCTCCATTGTAACTTTTAAATTATTTAGCTTTACTACCTTTGGGTCAACAGATTCCACACCAAAAGCTGCTACATCCCCTGGAGTATGGTATTTAATTATTATTTTTGCTACTTCAAGAGATTCTTTAGGATTATTAGCTACTGTTCCAGGATTCACATTATCTATATGTAGTGTTTTAATGCTTGGAGCAACAGTTCTTATTCCCTTGAACAGTTTCTCTATTTCGGAGGGTTCAGGTTTTGGAAATTCCTTCTTTCCAACTTCTCTTGACTTGTAGACGAAAATGTCGGGTTGTCTACCTATTCTGAAAAATCTAACACCTAACTTGTAAAGTTTCTCAACCTCCCTGACAATACCTCTTTGATCCCTAAATACAGGTAAGCCGTAAAGTGGTTCTATGCAGAATGAACATCCTCCAGTAATTACTCTAGGGCATCCTCTATAGGTTTCTATTTCAACAATAAGGTTTTTACCGTAGTTAGGGTGCTGCGTAACAATGCGTGCTCCTTTAAGTATGAACTCTTCTATTTCCTTGTAGTTTCTTCTTAAAGTGTAAGGGTTTACTTTCTCTAAACTATCTTCCTTAATGATTTCGTGAATAACTACTTCAGGGTCTCCTTTAACTAACATATCGAAGTTTTCCTTAATTTTAGTAGGTAGCTCAGCTACTTTTCCTCCTTCAATTCCTATTCCGAATTTTGCCGCTGGACCTACAAGTGCTTTATAAGGTTTATCAATTATTCTAAACCATTCACTTAGCTCATTTACTGTTATGGGTTTTCCTCCAAGATATTTTCCTGGAACTGTTACGCCTGCAATGACAACTACTAAGTCGTATTTGTTTGCTTCTGCAAAGAACTTGTAATCAAGAACCCTTGCTTCATCAACAGTTAAATACTTTATTTCAACATCTTTTCTAGCAGACCATATTGCTCCGGCAATGTATCTTGGATAAACATCTATGTACGGGGGTACACCTAATCCTGCAGGTTCATCAGTGTATCCGTCAAGTATAAGCACTTTACTTATTTTTGAAATACTCCCAGCCTCTCCTAGTAATTTCCACTACTCTACCATTCCTACGTATGTAAACCCCTTTCTCTAGTAGGACTTTCCCTATTACTTTAAATTCTGGATAGTTTTTTAAAACCTCTTTAAGCTTGCTTACGCATGTTTTTTTAATTACAAGTATTGGGTAAAATTCTTCTCCGCCGTAAAGAGCTAATTCTAAAGGATCTAAATCATATGTTCTTGCATATTCTAAGGCTTCGGAATCTATTGGGATGTTTTCTATGATGAAACCTACGTTATTTATTTCCATTAATTCTATTAGAGACTCAGCTAAGCCGTCGCTACTATCTATTGATGCTAAAACACATTCCCTCCCTAAATTATGTATGAAGTTAAGTGTTTCCATGGGTATTTTTGGTTTACGTGTTAATTTAACAACTTTCCTCCATGAGTAAATGTTTACCTTGTTATAGTGTGCGTGTAAGGCTACGCCTGTTAACCCATATTTACCGTATGATACAACAAGGTCTTTCTCGCTTAAGCTTGCTTTCCTCGGTACAGGTTTTTTCCCTGAAAAACCTATGCATGCTACGCTGACCCATTCTTCACCGGCTTCGTTAAGGTCTCCACCTAAATACTTAACGTTATGGTGGTATGCTGAATCCCTCATACCCCTAATCATTTCCTTTAGGGTTTTTAAACTTCTGTTCTTCCTAAGACCTAAAGATGCAACTATAGCTTCAGGTCTAACATCTTTAACTACAATATCGCTTATTGCTGATGTTGAAGCTTTCCACCCTAGATCGTAATAGCTAAGCCAGTAGTACTTAGAATATTTTAGAGTGAAACCGTCAATATTGAAAACAACATATAGGTTATTTATTTTAAGAGCAATAGCATCATCATTGAAACTTAAAACATTATATTTAAGATCCCTTTTGAACAATACCTTACCTATCAACTTAATAGCTTCCTTTTCTCCAACATCTCTAAGCTTAACCATAATTTTTAAACCCCAACATGTAATAAAATAGTTGCGAGAATAGAAGAGCCGCCGTAGCTCAGCTCGGTAGAGCGCCAGCCTCGTAGGGTAAATGAAAACACCCTACCTCCCCCGAGAAAGCTGGTGGTCGCGGGTTCAAATCCCGCCGGCGGCTCCAAAAACACTTCACCCACACTTACATTGAACATATAATCAGTTAAAACTTATAAGCAGAGTAAATAAACACTATTCGGGATAAACGCGGGGGTGCCCGAGCTAGGACAAAGGGGTCGGGCTTAGGCCCCGATGGCGTAGGCCTGCGTGGGTTCAAATCCCACCCCCCGCACCAAAAACCTTCCTTGAACTTCATCATTAACTCTTCAATAAGCCTGCATGGACCTATAGACCTAGTGATTTTCCTCTTTAACTCAGGATCATACCATTCCTTAACCAGGTAGTAGTTTCCCTTGACTTTCTTAATGCGGTAAAATACCATTTCAGGATTCCCCACAGCTATTTCCCCTCATTTCAAACTAATATCGCTTTCCAAATAAAAACACATAACTGGGGAAAAGGATTCCTTTAGAGAAGTCATGTGTTTGAAAATGCTAAAGCTTATAAGGGTTAAAATCCCGTTTCAGCATGGCGATTAATGTGAATGTTCAGAATATGATTATAGCTTCAATAATATTAGCTATAGTCATTATGGTATGTGTATTTGTGGCTAGCTATGTTTACGAGAATCTTCCTGAGACAAAGGATGTCGAAGCGCAGAAAATCATTCAGGAAAGTAAAACCACAACGTGGAATCTAATGTTAATGATTCTAGCTATAGATGCAATAGCTTGCCTTTTACTTAAAATAGCTTAGCCTTCATTTTGTAAGCGCAGCTTCCTGGATTCTTCAATGAACTTGGCTATTAATCCCTCGATTATTACATGCGTTTTCTTCTGAGGTATTCCCCAGGCCGCAAGTTCCTTTAGGAACTCGTCCCAAAGCATTACGTCAATGTAGAGACTTGTTATTTTCCGCTTAGGCATTTCCCTCGCAGCTGCAATAAGGGATTTAACGTGTGAGTCATTAATGCTCTTAAGAATAGTGTTGAGAATAACTATTGAGTCTATTAATTTTCTACTAGACTTCTGAGAGGGAATTCTCTGAGTTTCAGAACTATTAATTATTAAATAATTAATAGACTGAGTTTTGGGTCCCCTCTGCTCGCTAGAGTCTATTAATTTTTTACTAGTTTCTAACTTTTTCACCTTATATTTTTCCAGTTCGCTTCTTGGAATACCTTTTTCTTCTAAATCTGAAATCTTCACTTTAAGTAAATTACCCCATTCCCTATATTCAACACCTGCTTCTTCGAGAAAAGCAGCTGCCTCCCTTTCAAAAACAACAACATCGCCTATAACGCTATGGACGTATTTTACTAGTTCACTTGCCTCCATGGTTTCCACCTTCATGTAGCTTAAGTGTTAGGTAGAATGTTTCAATCCAGATAAGCGTGAAACCAGGTTTAGCCTTAATAGAAGCGTAATCGAGACCGAAAAGATCCTCTAGCAGCTTAGAGGTAACAAGGTATGCTCTGGGTCTCCTGGACCTGACAAGTATGAGCTTACCCTCTGCAGCTAGTTGGGAAAGCAGCTTACCAAACCATGTCTCTAAACCGTGGTCCTCAATGTTCAGGGTTTTCCGGATATCCCTGGGGCTTACGGTAACAACTGTTCCCTTAGCCCTATGAATCTTCCATAAGAGAATCCTCTTCAAAACCTCAATGGAAAAAAGAGTTATTTGGGTTTGGGAAGCCATTTTAGCTGCCTTCCTCCTCTTCAACTTTAACTGTTACTTCTTCTTTGTCTAAATCGACACCTATGCTTAGGACCAGGAACGGTTCCGGTTCTTTAGCTACGAAGTATGCTGCTAAATCAGCTATAATGTCTGATATTTTCGTTTCGAACTCTTCCCGGAAGTCCCTGTTAAGGTAAGCAGCAATTTCCTTAGAGACCCTCATAAGCTCCCTTATTTTCCCGGAAACCTCCTGAGGAAGCTGAAGCACCCGAGAACTCATGGCTTCTTCACCTCCAGGGCTTTCCCTATAGGTAGAAGAAGGCTGCTTGGCTTTTTCCTCTGAACAAGTCTTAGATCATTTAGAATTGCTGCTCTTTCCTCTATAAGAACCGATAGAAGCAGGTCCTTAGGGATTTCAGGTTCACTCCACTTCTCAAATTCCTTAATCATTGATTCGACAAGTCTTAGCTGAGCTACTAACTCGGCTTCAGCAATGGTCTTAACGATCTCTTCAAAATCCTTGTTCTCAATAGCCCATAGAAGATCAGAAAATATCATTGCTTATCCCCCTCGATTGCTCCTGTTATCTTGGGTTTCCTTTCGAACATTAGCTCGATAGCTCCTTTATCGAGAAGCCTTGTTAGAATAGCTTCCCGCATCCTTATTTCCTCGTTTAACGCTTTTACGAGAAGGTCTTTGGGAATGTTTTCTCCCTCATAGTTTTCAATGGCTGAAAGCAGTCTCTCATAAGCCTCTATTTCAGCGTAAACCTCTGCTTTAGCTATAATGTTCTCTAAGAGTTCTACGTCGTCAACACTGAACTTCTCCGCTAAATCCTTAAAAACCGAGAATAACATTTTACCACCTCCTAGAATAGTTGTTGGCTTCTTCGGTTTCAGGAAAAACCTCTATTTCGCTTTCGATTTCGGCTAGCTTATGCTTCAACTGCTCGTAAAGGTCTATTAGCTCCTGTAGCTCATCTACTATTAGCTTTAAAGCTCTAAGCTGAAGAGCTACTGTTTCCTTGAGAACCTCAAGGTGTTTTGCAAAGCCCTCATAGCTTTCATATCCGTTAACTACTTCAACAAGCTTCCTGAATAGTCTTCGAGAAGGCCTTCTCTGCTTCCTCTTCAGCATATACATGTAGCTGGTCGATATCCCTAGCTCCCTGGGCTTAACATTAAATCTTTTAACTAACTCTACGAAGAGCTCCGATTCCTCACTTAAGCTTAGGTTTGCAGCTACCTCCATCCTTTAATCACCTAAGGATCGTGTTCAACATAAACTGAAGGTGCTAGGACCTCTGCACCATGCTTTGTTACCTGGACCTCGCAGCTAGGCATTTTCAGCTTAACAATAACTTCATCGTATCTTCCAAGCTCAACACTAACAGCCTCAACTTTGCTAACATCAATCCAGACCATAGACTTCCTTAGAAGAGGCTGCAGAACCAAAGCAAAATCTCTAGCATTCCTGGCGTTTTTAACAGCAAAACCAACTAGCTTCTTAAAGTCCTCAGCAAACTTCTCTATTAAACCATCATACCTTTGCTTAATGGTGTCTAAGAGGTTTTTCTCGTGGTTTTGAGTTATTATGGATTCCATGATATCACCTATCTATTCTCTATCTTCTCTAGAGAAAATATAAATCTTTCTACTCTTTCTACCTAGTGTTTTTATATAGAGTCTTATAATGTCTAATGTGGTGGAAGCATGAGCTATAAGCCTGAGGTTGTAAAGGTTCAAATGAGGTCCACGAAGGGATATCCTGTTTACCTGGTTACGCTTCCTAAGAAGTTTGTTGAAGAGCTTAAAATAGAGAAAGGCGATATCCTCTTTGTCGAAATAAGCGAATATAAAGGTAAGAAGGCAATTATCTACTATAAACCTTAGTAGCGTTTTTATTCCGAATTCTTCGTTTTCCTTCTTGGGGGTTGGGTTTCCGGAAGGAAGCATGGCTTCCTACACCTTTCCATTATTTTTTATAATCATGTAATCGCCAGTTCTGTTGTTTTCTGGTCTACCATGATTGGTTGGGGTATTCCGTATGCTCCTATTCTTTCGTCTATGAGCTTAGCGGTTATCTTCAGTGTTTTTCCACGGTACTCTGTTACGTCAACGTAAACGGTCCAGGAACCATCGTTTATAGGTTGCTTAAATGTTTTCAGAAGATCCCCGCTAAGACTTCTAATTTCAACTACGACGATTGTTCCGCCTTCAGTAACTGCTAGTTTGCTGCTAAGGGGTCCCTGGTGAACGCTTATTTCGCTAATAGACCCTGTTCCTGAAGCTGAATCCCATGTTCCCGAAACCTTAACGTAGTATCGTTGTTCCTGCCAATTCTCAGGCGGTAATTCTACGTCGCCGCCGTGAGGTTCCAGGTAGCGTTCATAGTATAGCCTGAAAGCTAGAAATCCGGTACCTACTAGTGCAAGAGCTAAAATAACAATGACTATTATTGCTGCAGAAGAACCTCTTTTAAGCCGCATTCTTACCACCATCGCTGTCCTCGCTGAAATCAAGAACCTCAATAGTTACCTGAACTGTTTTCCCTTGAAGCCAAACAAGGGATTTTGGAAGATATATGACGGCGTATTTTCCCCCAGCTTTAGCTACCTTCTTAGGACCAACTCTTATGACTTGAGTAACGTTATATGCTTTCATACATAACCCCTAAGTAAACATTATATAATCGTGTATAAGTATTCTACTTAGTAGAGTACTCTTCCTTGAAACTACTCTAATAACTACTCTACCTAGAACTTAAAGGTGAAAAATAATGGTTGAAAGAGAGCTTGATGAGAGAGACCATATGCTCTTAAATGCTTTAAAAGAAATGGGTGGTTCAGCTACTTTTAATAAATGGTTTAATTATGTTAAAGAGAAATATGGAATTACATCTGTTAAGGCTTTTAAAACCCATGTGGACCATCTTTATGATGTTGGCCTTATAGAAGCTGATCCGCCACGTGATAAGCCTTTAAAAAAAGGTAAGCCAAGAAAATATAGTATTAAGAGAGAACGCATCGAAGACATCTATTTTGAGTTTCTTAAGGCATTAAATAGGAACGTAAGAAAAGAATATGAGGAACTCATTTCAGGTGAACCCTTAGGTAAAGCAATATACATTATTTCAGGAATCCTAGAACATGAAGTTTTTGAAACCTTAGTTCTTGCAGCTAGGTTTTCTAGTCCAGAAATTCTTTCCCTATGGAAAATTATGTTAAAACATAGTATCGATGAAGCTCTTGACGTTATAGTTGAAAAGTCAATACAAGAATACGTGAATAAAGAGAAATTGCTGAATGAGTTGAAAACAGTGATAGATGTATGGTATAATGATAAATTACAATTATGCGAAATAGGTCCTAAAGAGTTTCGTCAAAAATGCAGAATGAACTGGAAGAAAAGATTTAACACAACATTAGCTATGGTCGAAGTGAAAGACTAGTGTTTTTATTTTTGTTTTCTTTAGGGTGTTTCGGTGTTTTAGGTGTGTTGTATGAGGGTTTTACTATTGGTGAGCTTAGGAAAATCGTTGTTAAATGTCCTTACGGGTTCGGTTCCGGAAGAGGACATGTTATGGCTTCATACTGTGTTTCACACTGCAGCTTACATAGGAAATGTGAAGCTTTAAAGAAGGCCTTAGAGAAGGAACGTAGAAGAAAAAGAAGCTTCATAGCTAAACTATTAAAGCATCTTAAACCTGGAAGATCAAGGTTCACTTTACTTTAAGTCTTTCAGCCATCTGTAAACAGTTGATTTAGGTATTCCTATTTCTTTCAAAGCCTTAGCTATATATTTCGTTTCCACACCTAGCCTTGCTAGATTGTTTGCGAGTTTCCTAAGTAATAACCTGTCTTTTTCCGTTACTTTCTCGGTTTCTTCAAATCCCGGATTATCTATTATGAATGTGTTTTCAGGCCAATTCTTCTTAGCATCATATCTTATTATTTCTGAGTGTTTATTCATGTAAACCACTAGAGCTTTAGATAAAGCTGCTTCAACTTCTTTAGGATTCGTAGAGAACCTCATTCTCGTAAGTTCCCTGGCAATAGCTGAGTCAAGCCATCTTAAAGTTACGTCCTCATGTTCGAAACGTTGCCAAACAGGCAATATAGACTTTATTATTAACACATGAGCATTTCTCAAATATTTCGAAAGCAGCATGTAAGAATGCGCTATAATGATTAAGCAGACTCTTCCTGTCCCTGTTTTCACACCTGCTTCCCTAAGCTCATGCCTTAGACGCCAAAAGTACAGTGTATCTTTCAGTATCAACTTCTTAAGCTGCATTTTTGAAAGAAAAATTGTAGCATCCTCTAACACTATTAAGACATGTTTTCTATTTTTCAAAACACCGGCCTTCTTCGCTTCAGGTAATAGCTTATGCAGCCAGAAACCATAAAGCACTACGAAATCGTCCTTAAACTTCTCGTATAAATCATTAGCTATAGTTTTAGCTAAAGTCGTCTTACCCGTACCTTGCATGCCGAGAATAGCAGCTATCTTAAGATCTATGTTGACATGTTCAACATCGTAGCCCGGCATTAAGTAGTTTAGCAGCTTCTCATAACCCCTATTAGACATAGTCTCACCAAGTCCCAAACCCGAAGTATGAGTTTAAAAACGCTAACATACAGCAGTCCCGCATATCTAGATAATATTAGCTAACTCTTCATCACGACCATAACTATTATAAACTGTAAAAGCCTGAGAGCGAGAAATATGAGACCTTAGCTAAAACTTAAAAGAGTGTGTTAAGCGAAAGTACGTGAGAAAGTTATATACGAGGATGATACTTTAATGGTGTTTGACCTATATGTCCTTGAGAAGCTTTTACTGAACCCTATGTTTATTACTGGAATAATTACGGCAATAGGTGTTTGGCTGGGTCCTATAATCGCTACTAGATTGCAACTTAAAAGAAACGTTGCTATTCTTGTAGAAGAATATATACGTGAATATAATCCTGAGGTAAAAGAAAAGTTAAGATTGCAGCTTCTTGCTCATGGACGTATCGCGAAAGGCATTCTTAAAAAGAGGCTAGAAAAGGAAAAGAATGAATACATTAGAAGGAATTTAGAAATTATGCTTGCTGAACTAGGTGATAGAAAAGTACGCTCTAAAATCCTTAATGAAGTCATGCATACTGTGAAGGAAAGCTATAGGCTTGACGAATTAAGCTCAGCACTAAGTATTGCTAGAACACTAGGGTTAAAGGAAATATGCCCCATAATTTTTGAAAGGCTTAAGCAGGAAAAAGATAGCGAAGTAATTAAACACATTCTTAACACTTTTGGTTATTTAAACTATGTACAAGCCTTACCTTTACTTCTTAAACATGCAAGAAAATGCGATGACAAAGACCTTGTACATCTATACTATTCAGTAATAGGAAAATTAGCTGTAAATAACTTAAACAGCTTATCCAGAGACCTTCTTAATGATATAATTGATCTTTTCATTAACGGCTTAAAATCAGATTATTCAGAACTTATAGACGCTATAATCAGAGTGTATTTACCTTTACTGCTTAAACGCAGAAAAGACATTGATGAGGAAAAAAGGAAAGAACTTTTAAAGGCATTATGTGAAGCATTAGATCACACTAATAGTGGCATCAGAGGCGAAGCTGCAGAGAGACTTATAGACTTAGGGGATCCTGCAGCAGTACCTTGTCTTGAAAAGAGGTTAAAAGAAGAACAAAATGATACTGCAAAATGGAAAATGCAAAGAGCTCTTAGAATACTAAAAACCTAGGTTTAATTATTTAACGAATTAGTTTTGCTGCTACTTTTTCCTGCAGCCATCCAGCATATTTTGGATAGTATTTTAGAGATAAAGCGTAGAGGTTTAGGTAGTGTCTTTCAAGAATGGTTCTCGGTACTCTTCCCTGAATGAAGTTCACTATTTCCATAGGGATTTCCAGAGAAGCCATTTTTGTGGCCACAAATTTCCTAACGTACTTGGGGCATACTAGGTTGTTTTTACTTGCCCAGTTGCTCACCCAGTTTCCGCTAATCACTAGCTTCTCAGGCTTAGTTACTGTGAAAACGTAGAAGGACCTCTTAGATCCCCTATAGTATCCTAGAGTGTAAGTGTAGAATCCGCTATGTTCCTTAAGCTTTGAGGGATTGAATTCTTTAAGCATTTTAACTATTTCGCTTAGCCTCGCACCTGACTCTACAAGTAGCTTGTAAACCAGGCATAGCTCTTTAGATGTGCTGCATGCTGCTTTAAGAGTAGCTAGGACCTCTTCCAGGGTTGGAATGTTTAGATCAGGCCTGCTCTGCTTAGTCTTAATCTTCTTCCAGAGTTCCTCGTTTCCTG
>Ga0190363_1000476_pt1 | contig 23410 bp, 29 predicted proteins | sample 48721867_MG_FD_161272 | JGI IMG/M metagenome (GOLD analysis project Ga0190363, IMG submission 161272) | Hydrothermal vent microbial mat bacterial communities from Southern Trench, Guaymas Basin, Mexico - 4872-18-6-7_MG | ecosystem: Environmental > Aquatic > Marine > Hydrothermal vents >... | reverse complement strand
CGCCCTCAGACGCCAGATGCAGAGGGTCGACCCCGAGCATCTCAGAATATTTCCTAACGGGTTTACTGATAGGTATCTTAGCCTCGTCTACGATTATCAGGAAACCGGTGGACTTAGCCCAGCCGTTAAGAAGCATCGATAACCCGCCTCTCGTAGGGTCTCCGGCGGCTTTAACCACCTTAGAATACTTCTCTATCAGGGGTTTGAATAGCCGGGTCAGGGGCTTTACGTCGCTCTTGAGCGAGGCCTCAGCCTCCAAACCGTGTTGCAGAGCCATTATGGTCGCCCCATGTTCGCCTAGACAGCCGGACACGATTATCCTATCCCCAGGCTCGAGGTTCACATCCATTATCGGGTTCTCTGAGACCCCTATACAAGTCGTGGTCACGACGATCTTATCCACACTGCCTTTAGGCATGACCTTGAAGTCTCCACCTATCAACGCAACCCCCTCGTTCCTGAGGGTTTCGACCATAGAATCCACTATGCTGTTAAGGGTCTGCATCGGGAGCCCCTCCTCCACGACTATCGTATCAAGCATCGCGACCGGTATACCTCCCATCATAAGGACGTCGTTTATCGAACCGCAGACGGCCAGCTTCCCGATATCGCCCCCCGGGAAGAATAACGGCGAGACCGTGTACGAATCCGTCGACACGACTAAGAACCTGCCCTCGCCGATAGGTATTAAAGCACCGTCGTCTGGATGGTCTATCCCTAACCCGCCTTCGACCTTCTTGAGAGGCTCGTCTACCCTATGGAATATCAAGGCTTCCAGGAGCTCAGCCATCTCCCTGCCCCCGGCTCCATGAGCTAACGTTACCTTACTCATACCTCCTCCCCGCCTATGATGTCTCGGAGGATCCCATCATAGTATCTCTCAGCATCCTCCCTCTTTAACCCCTCCTCGACCGCCAGCTGGACAGCCATCTCCTTATACGCGTCTAGGATCTTCACCACCTCCTCCCTCTGTATCTTCGAGACGATTATACCGGCGTGGACCAGAACGTAGTCGCCGCTGTGAACACCGCTGGTCGCGACCAAAACCTCTTTCTCCACTCCACCCCCGAAGTCCACCAGAGCCGTGAAACCTTCGACCTTCAAAACCTTAGCCGGAACACCCCAACACATGCAACCGCCTCCCTTAGAGGTTCTTCAAGTCCAGGTATCCCCCGAACCTAGCCCATATCGAGCATGTGCCCTCGGAGGACACCATACAGGGACCTAAAGGCTTCGAGGGGCTACAGCCTTTAAGAAAGAACTTACAGTCCGTGGGTTTAACCAGGCCGAGCACGATCTCCGCGCATCTACACCCCTTCAAGTTATCCATGACCCAGCTCTCCCTATCCGGCTTTTCCAGCCCATACCTATCGAACCCGTCGAACCCCCTATAGCTGTCTCTAAGCTCTAAACCGCTCTCCTCTATGAACCCTATCCCCCTCCAGGCCGCGTCGGTCTTCTCGAAAACCCTGTAGATAGCCTTGAGGGCCTCCCTGTTCCCCTCCCAGGAGACGACCCTCCGGTATTCGACCTTCACCCCGACCTCGCCGCGTAGGATCATCCTCAGTATCTCCGCTATCGATATGAGTAGGTCTATGGGCTCGAAACCCGAGACGACCGTAGGTATCTTAAGCTCCCTAGAAAGCTCATCCCAGGGCTTAGCGCCTGTTATAGCGGATACATGCCCCGGGGCCACTATCCCCTTGATCGGGGTTAACCCCCTCCTATCGGCCTCGGCTATCGCGTACCTAGCGGCCGGAGGCGTCAGCCTCAAAGCGGATAAGATGCTCAATTCCCTAGGGATAAGCCTCTCGGCAAGCGGTAGAGCGTACCCCGGAGCCGTGGTCTCGAAACCTATGGCTAGAAACACAGACTCCCGACGGGTATTGGCTACGTCCTTCAAAGCATCCAAGAAGCTATACACGACCTGCACGTCTCCCCCGGCCGTCTTAGCCTCGGCGAGGTTTCTGACACCTTTAACCGGTCTAACAGCCGGGAGCTTGAAAGAGTCGCCGAAGGTATAGACCCTAACACCTTCGAGCGATAGCCTTATGGCGTGTTCTACGATGAACGAGGGTGTTACACACACCGGGCATCCAGGACCTGCTACAAGCTCCACGTTATCCGGTAATAGGCTTCTGATACCGTAGTGTACGGTGGTCCACTCGTGGGTTCCGCAGAAGTTCATGATCTTAACCTTGAACCCATCACCTTTGACCCGTCTAACCCTGTCGGCGTACTTCCAGATGACCCTCTTAACCTCCTCCGCGAGTCTCCTATTGCGCCTGTAGAGCCTCTCGATCTCGGCGCCGACCTCCCACGTCGATCTTCGAGCCTCCAAGCCTGACGGTTCCTCCCCGTACTTTACACGCGACACCTCTTAGATAAACCATTATGCTCCTCGCCCATAGTCTCCGTTAGATAAGACGCTTCTTAACATATTTACGACGATATCGGCTGCCTCTCTAACCCTCGGGGTTAACCCCTCCCCAAATGATAAGTCGCCTGGCTGGACGCCGACGACCACGACCATGCCTCTAAACCCCATAAGCCTCAGATACTTCACGAGCAGGGTCATCGGTAGCCTATGGGTCGACACCGTGACCTCATCCGCTATACTCTCCAAACCGGCTACCACTAGGTCTCCGGGTCTACGCCCCATCTCGACCGAGTCGACTACAACGAGGTGTGAAGGGTTAAACCCTAGAATATCGTCCAAGACGCTCTCCGGCGAAGCCCCAGCCTCCAATACCAAGACGTCTTTAAGTTTAAACCGTTTAAGCGAGGACGCGACATACACGCCGAAGCCGTCGTCCCTTCTCAGGGTGTTTCCGACACCTAGCACGACTACTCTATCCCTGTCTGCAAGAAGGTTTCTAAGAATCTCCTCCATCCTTCTAAAACCTTAATGACTAGGGAAGTTAAAGATTCCGTAAAAGATTTTTATTTCACGACTAGGTTGCTTCTGTCGAAGCCCGCTATCTCGAAGGTCTTCGTGAGCGTTATGGCTTTCCTAGGACATACCTCTTCGCACTGGGCGCAGAAGAGGCAGCGGTCTATGTGGAATATCGGACGCTTACCCTTCTCATCCTCCACAAGCTCTGCGGCTCCGCTCGGGCAGAACCTTGCGCATAGCCCGCATCCTATGCATAGGTCTCTGTTGAAGCTTATCTTACCCCTAAGCCCCTCGGGTATGGGTATCTTCTCCCGGTCTCCGAAGGGATACATCAACGTAGCCCGTTTCTTGAAGAGATGCTTAAACACCTCTAGGAGCATAGCCATCTAACCCCACCCCCTCCATCTCCTAAGCCTGTCTAGACTACCGACCCAAAGCTTCTCCTTCTCCCTGTCGAGCATGACGACCCTGGCTGTGCAGCTTAGACAAGGGTCTATCGAAGCGAACGCTATCGGCACGTCGGCTATGTTGACCACGTAATCCCCTTTAGACGTAAGCATCTCGCAGAGCGCGGGAATGTTCCCGAACGTAGGGGTCCTAACCTTGTACCTCTCAGGCTTCTCAGTCCCGTTGGACTTCACATAGTGTATAAGCTCCCCCCTAGGCGCCTCGACCCTGCTGAGGTGCTCACCGACCGGCGGGCTCAGCTTAAGCCTAACCCTGACCGGTCCGCTAGGCATGTGCTCGATACAGTATCTGACCATGTTTATAGACTCGAGCATCTCGTCTATCCTCACGAGAACCCTAGCAAGGGTATCGTTGGTATCGTATACGATGACGTTGAACGGGACTTCATCGTGAACCGCGTACGGGTCATCCGCCCTAACGTCGTTCTTTATGTTGGATGCCCTTAAGGTCGGACCCACCGCGCACAGCCTTATCGCGTCCTTAGGTTTAAGTATCCCCACCCCCGCGCACCTCGCTATGACGGTCGGGTCGGTCTCGCAGACCTTCTTATAATACTTGATCCTCTCCTCCAGATAGTCCATAGCCTTTAGACACCTTTCACAGGTCTCAGGTCTGATGTCTCTTCGAACCCCTCCGATGGTGTTTATAGCCGACGTAACCCTGTTACCGGTTATCTCCTCTATCAGGTCCATGACCCTCTCCCTATCCCGCCATATGTACATGAACAGTGTGTCGAACCCTATCTCGTGCGCCGCGACGCCGAGCCAAAGCAGGTGGCTGTGGATCCTAGCGAGCTCCTCGACTAGAACCCTTATGTACAACGCCCTGCTCGGTATCTCGACATCGTACAACCCCTCGACGTTCTGGCAGTAGCATAACGTATGGGCTACGTTGCATATGCCGCATATCCTCTCGGCCAGGTATATGTTCTGGATGTAGTTTCTCTCCTGCATAGCCCTCTCGACGCCTCTATGGGTATAGGACACGTCCACGTCCGCCGCGACGACGTGCTCCCCCTCGACTATAAGCCTCAGGAGAATCGGCTCCTTAAGAGCCGGGTGCTGCGGCCCTATCGGTATGTCGAAGAACCTCTCGTATGAAGAACTGAAGCTCACTCCTTACCACCTCTGATCGGCTTTGGAGGCGCGAGTTTAGCCTCCCGTCTAAGCGGATAAACCCCCTTAGGCCAGTCCTCGGGTAGGAGGATCCTCGTCAAGTTCGGGTTGCCCCTGAACTCCACCCCCAGCATATCGTGGGCTTCCCTCTCGTGAACGGATGCCCCCGGGATCACGTCTACCACGCTATCGACGACAGGCTTATCCTTGGGAACCCTCGTCCGGACGCTTACCGTCAACCCCCGGCCTAGATGAGGCATAACCTCTATCTCATCACCCAGGTCCGTAGCGGTTATGGCTTGAAGATGCACGAAGCCCAGCTTTTCGGCTAGAAACCTCACGACCTCCTTATAATGCTCCGGAGGAGTGTAGAAGAAAACCCTGCGGGGCGCGGTCTTAAACTCTGAGACCTTATCGCCGAATTCCTCTTTAAGCCTGGATACGACGTCTTCCTCGTTCATAGTTTACCACCGAGTTTAGCTAACAAAGCCGCGACCCCGTTTATTATAGCCTCGGGCTTAGGCGGACATCCGGGTATATACGCGTCCACGGGGAGGACCGCGTCTAAGCCCGGATACACGTTGTAGCATCCCCGGAAGACCCCGCCGCTGCATGCACACGCACCTACGGCCACCACAAACTTGGGCTCAGGCATCTGCTCGTAAACCCTTATGAGCCTATCCCTAACCTGCCTGGTTACCGGCCCGGTAACAACCATAACGTCCGCGTGTCTGGGGCTGCCTTTAAGCAGGCAGCCAAACCTTTCCAGGTCGTATCTGGGGGTTAAAGCTGCGAGAACCTCTATATCGCAGCCGTTACATCCTCCCGTGTTAAAATGTAGGAGCCAGGGGCTTCTGAGCCGAGACCACATCGTTATGCCCATCGCCTACACCCGAGCGCGTTTATAGCGGTAACGTCAGCCTTGACCTTCTAGTGTTGAGAACCGATTTAAACTTTGCCGTCCCCTATGTTTAACAGGCGTTTTCGGGTAAAGGCTTCTGACCGAGTTCGTCCCAAACACCGTCTATGACCGCCTCGACTACGATACCCTTCACGACCTTAACCTCCGCGGTGTGCCGTGTAAGGACGGGTAAAACGACCATCCCGGTTCTATCGCCATAGCCAGAGTGGGTGCATACAAACTCGACCCTTACGACCCACTCGTCCTCCCCCACCCTAACCGTTTCGACGACCTTCAAACTGTCCTCGACGCCATCCCACTTAAACGTCGGGCTACCGGCTATGAACTCTAAAGCCACGTCCTCAGGGTTCTTAACGGGCCTACTATAAGCGTAGGCTAAGACCACCACGGACACCGATAGACATAGGATGAGAACCCAAAAAACCCACTTACCAGTAGTCATCTGTCTTCCTCACCACACTGATGAACGGCCTAAACCTTATTAAAACTAGAGGTTTGAACACCAGGCTTACATGTCCACCACTGTGGAAAAGTTGGATCGAGGAGGACGGAGAGCATATCGCCTTTCAGGATGTACGACGTACAAGGAGATGAGGAATTGTGAGAATTTTTTTGTTTAAAAATAGACGAATAAAAATGTTCGTCGGCGAATGGTTTTGTCCGGTTTTCATTCCAGGGTTTCTCTCTTCAACGGCTTGTTTTTCGATAAAACGGGTCCGCCGGGATTCGAACCCGGGACTTCCTGCTCCGGAGGCAGGTGCCCTATCCAGGCTAGGCCACGGACCCGATCTAAACTCTAGGGCAGGTCTATTTTAGGGTTTCCGGAGGCCGGTCTAGCGTCGACTGTGGCTGTAACTAATATATCGATTCTCTTCTTATCTTCCGGTGGGGAGGGTTCTTTTGAGTAGAGACGTAGAGCGTGTCCTCAGACGTATATGGGAGGCTGAGATCAAAAGGATCAACGACCACTTAGCCAGGGAAACCAAGCCTTTATCCGAACTCCTGAGGGCTGAGGCTCCCCAGATAACGACCAGAAGAGGCTACATCCACATGGTCGACAGGGAGAGGCTTCTGAAGCTTGCCTCCTACGTCCCCAGGAGGTTGCATGGTAGAATACGCATACCTGTAATTCTGATGAGAAGGGTGGACGCCGGCAGAGGTGTGTACATGGTTATGGGAGGCTTCTACGAGAAGCTGCTCGTGAAGAACCTCGTCGAAAACCTCGACCCGTTTAGGGAAGACCTAGAGGTCGAAGACCCGTTGTACGTGTATACGCCCCACGTCACAGAGCTCATAGTCAAGTACAGAACCCTATTCCAGATAGGGTTCCTTACGGAGTTTTAACAGCCTCCTGGGCTAGACGCTTAGCCTCCTCCAAGGCCTCCAACGCCCGTCTATAAAGAGCCTCCGTCACCAGCCCGGTCCGGTAAGCATCCTCAAGCTCCTCTAGGTCGAGGACCTGAGGCTCCTCGCCTGGTTTAGCCGCTACGTCGACCCCTAGGTCTAAGTATCTAACCAGCCGGTCGACCACTTCTATGGGAGTGTTCACGTTCACGTAGACTCCTTTAAACACCCCGTCTTCCGAGAAATACCTGTTTTCGATAACCCATCCGCCGGGTCTAAACCGGGTCATGACGTAATCTCCCGGCTCCTTGACCACTGATAAGCCGTCGTAGACGCCTGAGCTATGTATCCTACGTCTAACCGTTAAAACGTCTCGGCTTATATCCTCCACCACGCCCGGTGTAAGTCTTATAACCCTCCCGTCGAGCTTTCTATGCTCAAACTCGACGAGGTCGCCGGGTTTCATCCCCCCGACGCCTACAAGCTCCTCTAGACAGCTTTCGACAAGCCCTCTGTCGGCTCCTTTGGATAGGAGGATCTCCGCTAAGTCGACCGCCGCACCTATACCGTTAACGGTCCTGTAGATGTGATGCCTCCTGACGGTCGAAGCCACGGAAGCCCTTATATCGTCCAACAGGTTCTTGCATGGAAACTCGAGCCTGTAAACGGCTTCGCCGGCTAGGACCATGCATGGGGCGGGTGCGCCGTTTTTCTCGACGGCCTCGGCCTTAGACTTAAGCTCCTCGAACTCCTTGATAAGCTCGTCTATAGGCGCCTTAGCCGCTATGTTCCTCCAACGTATCCCCCACCTACCCCTGCATAGTAGAGACGACAGGCTCAGAAGCTCCTTGAAACGCGGCGTCTTCTTCAATCGTTCGTCGAACCTGACTACGCCGTCTAGCGTCAAGCTCATGTAGAAGCCATCTATTGATATGCGGCTCTTCAAAAAAGCGAGACTTCTACTCCAAAGGGGCTTAAACGTCTGGACGAGTACCTCATCGTCTACCTTAAACCGTCCCGAATCTCTAAGCAACCCCTTAAAAGACCCTAGGTCGACAAGTACGTCTCCGCATGAGACATCCACCACGCGGCCTCTGTAGACGGCTCCGACGTCGACGGCCGACCTTCTTATAACCGCTATACCCAGACGCTCCACGATCGTTCTAACGGTCTCTTCGACGTATTCCCTAGGGCCCCTGACGGTGACGCCCTGCCCATCCCCTGTCCCCAGCACGACCACATCGGGTTTAGATTTTAAATCATGCAGGCTAAGCCGAAGCCTGATCTTCCTGCTCGGGTACGCTATATCAAACCCTGCGTCCAGCAGCAGCTTAGTCAGCGCTGTGGAGTATATCCCCCTGAGATAGGCCCTCAATACCTAACCCCGTTTCTCTAGTCTCTGATCCCTTCCAGAAACGATATGGCCTGCCAGATCCTGGTCCTGGTGTAAACCGGTATGTTCGGGTCTTGACTTATCTCATCCAGTATGTCTATCGCGTTGGACGCCCTAGCGGCTAGCGTAAGCTTATCCGATTGAAGCTGGTCGATGCTCTCCTTAGCGGCTCTCCTTATGTTCCTCGGCGTCGTAGGGTCTGAAGCTATCTGCTGAAGAATCTGGATAACCTTGTTTATCCTCTCCATATACTCCTCAACCCTTTTAGAAGACCTCCTCCTCCTGGTTTTAACAGCCAAGGCATACACCTCCGTCTCTAAACTAGCAAAACCTAAACCTGAAGCTAGGTGCTCTAACTAATCTTTAAGATGAAGATGTTCGATTTTAACTTTATCAGGGGGTCGAGTTGAGCGAGGAGTATGTGAAGAAGGCGGCCGAGCTTCTGAAGATGGGTGCCACCCTACTCTCAGATATCTGCCCGGCGTGTAACGTGCCGCTTATCAGGTTTAGAGGCGACGTCTTCTGCCCGAAATGCGGTAGAAAGATAATTCTCGTGAGGGGCGAAAGCGAGGCGGCGGCCGCCAGAACCCCTATAGCGTTGGCCGACGTAGAGGAGAACCTCATAGCTAAGATACTCGACGTAAACGTTAGACTAGCCTCTATGGACGACCTAGACGACATAAAAAAGGCCGGCGAGGTCATGAACATCCTCTTAAAAACCCTATCCCTCGTCAGAAAGCTCAGGACCGGGTAAGGAGAGGTCTCGATGGGGCCGGCCGGATTTGAACCGGCGATCACGTGGGCCCAAGCCACGTAGCCTAGACCAGACTAGCCGACGGCCCCTCTCCAGACGTATTCTAAGAACTAAGGATTTAAAAAGAGTTACCGTTGACGGTTGGGAGTTAAGTTTTAAATCGTTTCAGACCTATCTTCTCTACCGGTTACGGCTTTGGTGGATCAGACGGTTAAAGAGGATTTGAGGACGTTTTGTATGCTCATAGAGCGATACGGTGTTTTAGAATCCGGGGTTAGAGACGTATTTAAGGAGTGTTTGAGAGCTGAAAAGGCTGGGTTTAGGAGGTTTAAACCCCTCAGCCGCTCTATAAGGCTTCACGACGACGCGTTATACTGCGTAGCAGACGTCGATGGATGCGAGAAAGCCGTCTGCGTGGTTAAAACCCCCGAAAAGGCCCCGAAGGTATTCCGGGAAGAATCCCCCATCCGGTTCGGCGAGTACATCGTCTACATGATCGACTTCAACGTAGAGAACCTGAGAAAGCTCGTGGCCGAGAAGCCTGAGCTTGGTCCGAGAAGCCTCAGAGGATATCCTAGGCTAGGATTGGGCGTCCGGATGCTGTTCACCCTACCGCCCCTGATAGACGCGCTTAAGGAGCTTGATGTCCTGTCAGACTTCCAGCTTTCGGCGGGTAGGGAGTTCTCTCTTAAAGAGGTCGTGGATGCGAAGCCGGGGCTGTATCCGGAGTGGCTAGGCCACACGGGTCTAGACGCCGAACACCTCTACAACACCATAGCGATGGAGTGTTTCAAGGGAGGGCTTGAGGCATACGGTACCGAGATAGACCATCTTATAATCACGCGGCAGACCGCTAGGGCGTTAACGAGGATCCTAACCCACGGCGAAGGGTCGGCTGAGGAGGGGCTAGAAGACTTGGAAAGCTCGATGAACTATAACCGTAGGATAATAGACGAAGCCTCTGCGACGGGGTTTGTGAAGGGGATAACGGTCGACGCGTCGGACCTTATCAGGTATGAATTTATGGATCCCGATAGGTGGCCTAGGGAGGCTGTTAGACGGAGGTTTATGGAGGAGTTCGACGGGGAGGCTGAGCAGGTTCTCGACACGGTTAAACCGGGTCATACGTATAAGATAGGAGGCTACGAGCTTGTCTTCACAGAAGAAGAGGTCATGAGAATAGCGTTGAAGTACAGGCTATGCCTCTTGAAGATCAAGGAGCTGTACGAGTACTTCAGGTCGAAGGTGGGTGAAGACTTCACCTACGAGCTGTCTCTCGACGAGACCCCTGAGCTCACGGAGCCTAAGGAGCTCTTCTACTGCCTCTCAGAATGCTCTAGGATGGGTATGCCGGTCGACCTAGTGGCTCCGAACGTAGGCTTCTTCAAGAGAGAGGACTACCCAGGCCGGCTCGACGAGCTTGAGGAGAGGGTTAGGGTATTATCCGCGATAGCCGAGCGTTTCGACGCGGTCCTAGACTTCCACTCCGGTAGCGATAAGCGGGCTGAGGTATACCGGGCGGTCTCTAGGGCTTGTGGGGGTAGGCTTAAGCTGAAGATGTCTACGATATATCAGCTTAAGTATTTCGAAACCCTGGCCGAGTTTCCCGAGGGAAGCGAGGAGAGACGGCTTTTCGAGGAGATATGGGACTACACGTTAGACTATGTGAAAAGGAGGGCGTCGGAAGGCGACGAGGTGGCTAAGAGGCAGCTTGAAGAGGTCTTGAAACGCATGGGCAAACCTGGTTTTGTCAAAAAGCCTGACGACGACTTCTTCCGCTACTACTCGTTTATAGTGGTTAACGCTAAGAAGCCTAGCGGCGAGAGGATCTTCAAGGAGAGGCTCTACAGGCTTGCGTCGAAGAGGGAGGTTCGCGAGAGATACCGTAGGAAGGTCTTCGAGGTCACTAAGATGGTCGCGGAGGCTTTAGGGCTTCTTGGAAGCCGTTCAGGATACCTGGCCTCTAGGTCGGCCCGAAACCGTTAAACCAATCTAGGCGATATCATCTATTGCCGCTTTCACCCGGTTTAGGCCGGTGGTTTAGATTGGTCGTATACGAGGCGCCGAGCTGGGACCAGATCTACGAGATGTGCCTAGACTTAGCGTCCATGATAAGGGCTTCGGGGTTTAAGCCAGATATAATAGTCGGGATCGCTAGAGGGGGGTGGATACCGGCAAGGCTTCTCTCCGACCTGCTCGACAACCCTAACGTAGCTAACATAAAGGTCGAATTCTACGTCGACATACAGAAGACCAGAGACGAACCCGTGATAACCCAAGACGTGCAGGTTTCTGTGGATGGTAAACGCGTACTGGTAGTCGACGACGTCGCAGACACCGGTAAAAGCTTGAGGCTTGTCAAAAAACACCTCATGGAGCTCGGTGCGTCGGACATTAAGATAGCCTGCCTCTACTACAAGCCATGGTCTATCCTGAAGCCCGACTTCTACGTCAGAGAGACAGAGGCTTGGATAATATTCCCCCACGAGATCAAGGAGGCCGCTACGAAGATATGGGCCAAAGTTAGAAGCGAGGGAGGTGTGTTAGACGACGTCGAGAAGATCCTAGTGGAGGCCGGGGTCAAACCGGCCATAGCTAGGAAGATCGTCAAGGAGTTCATCGGCCATGATAATCCACCTTAAGGAACACGGTTTATACCTCGGGGTTCTGGCTCTTAAAGAGGTTCGGATAGACGATGTTGGAGTCTTCCTGCGGTCTCTCTCGGAAAGCCTCGGCGGCGTGGAGTTTCAGGTTTTAAACCTCCGGCTTGTAGCCGGTTTAAGGCATATACTCACTTCGACGTTGGTCGCTTTAGAGGCGTTTAGACACGGTTTAAACATCGCTAACACGATGTCTATGGAGGTTTTAGTTCGTGCATCTACCCAGCGTCAGATAAGTAGAGCGTTGAGAATGCTCGGGGTTAAGAGAGGTCGCCAAGACCTGGTTTTAGTCTTGATGGATAAAGACCGTAGCCGGGTTGAGAGCGCTGTCGCAAGGCTTAACAAGATGTTTGCTGGTCGCTTAGACGATAGACTTCTCGAAGCCGATAGGTCAAGCTGTATAATGGAGGTCTATGGGCTCTCAGAGGAGATGGTTAAGGCCGAAGAGGCATATGTGGAAGGTCTATGGGATGCTGTTAAAAATCTCATGGCCGAAAAGGTGGTTCTAACGTTGGTCGCCTGATCTCCGGCTATGGGCTACATTCTCCCTATAGCCCGTAGCCCATGCCTCCTCACATGGTTCTCCATCCACGCTATCACTACGAAAGCTAAGAGCGATACGGCTAGGCAAAGGGTTGTAGATATGGATATCAACATGTCCAGCGGTAGCCAAGGCTTCAAACCGGTTGCACCTAGCCTTATAAGCTCGGCAGGATAGCTAAACGGTATGAAAACGGCTATGGATCTCAGGTAGTCGGGTAGGTTGGCGATCGGTGCCGTAAGCCCCCCTACGATCAAGAGGGTGAAGTTCAGAATCTCCACGAACATCCCTGGAACCCCTATGCTGAACGAGAGAGCCGCTAAGATCAAGCCGATGGATGTGGACATGGTCAGCAGGAAAACTATGCCTAACGTCAATACGGTGGGTTGCACGGTCACGACGATGGGTATGGGGCTTAAAGCCTCTATGATGAAGTATGTGAAAGCCACCGCAAGCAGCGACATAGATAAGCCCGTGATGGGTCTGCAGAGGAGCACTAGGAAGGGGGAGGTGTCTGCCAGCATATGTTCTTCGACGAAACCCTGGCTGAGGTAGAACCGGGTCCATCCGCTTATCAAGTTCACGATGTTCGAGATTATGTTCCACATCACTATACCCCAGAACACCGCCGATATGGTCTCTGTAATCGCTAAGCTAGGTGTAAACATCAGGGCGCCTAGCAGGAACAGAAGAATCCAAAGAGTCGTGGATAGGGCGCTGTTTAAGAGAGACACCCTATACCTCCAAAGCCTGAGCAGGTGAAGCCATAAAATGGCTTTTAGCCTCCTGTAGAAGCTCAACTATAGGACCCCCTTCCTCTTAACGGCTCTCTCGGCCTTATCGATTACCAGAGAGGCTACGAGGTTGTAGCCGAATGTTAAAGCCGTGAGTACGTAGACCGGTGTTAGTAGCAGATGCGTTTCGGGTGTTAGATACGCCGATATGAGTTTGGCGGCTTCGACCACATAGGTCGTCGGTAGAGCCAGCCCGATCAGCTGTAAAACCTCAGGTAAGATCCCTAACGGATAATAGATCCCCGAGACCAGCAAGACCAACGGGGCTATGACGTCTGCGATGTTGCTTTCTTCCTTGAGGAATAGGAGCGCAGACCCTACCAGGACCGAGAAGCCGACAAGCGGCATCATGCCGAAAAGCACGATCGCTAAAACCGCTAGAATCTTCAACCCACCGGCTAAGCCTTCGAGGTATAGCGCGGCGGGAGCTATAGACGCGACTGTTATCGTGGGTGTTATGATGGCGTCCGGTAGCCCTGAGGCTATGAATATCACGGTGGTTCTGACGGGGGAAAGGAGTATGTATGGTAGGGTTCCCAGCCACCTGTTTTCCAGGGCGAACCGGGTTACAGAGAACACTATGAGTAGGCTGGACATGGCTATTACGGTCGAGGATAAGAGGAAAAACAGGGGGTTCGAAACCCCGATCCTCTCGGCGTAGTTCTCTATAGAACCCGATAGTGAGCCTAACCCTACTAGAAACCCGACCATCAGATACGGCCATACAAAGCTTGAAAATATCATCCACTTGTTATTCCTATACCAGCATACAGACGCGAACAGCTGAGCCCTAAATACGTCTATCCAACTGGTCAACCCCAGACCCCCTCCTACGTGTGAGCGCTACGAAAACGTCTTCGAGGGAAGGCTCCTCGAGCTCAACCCGGTTGACCCGAACCCCTAGGCTCGATAACAGCTTAACGACCTCAGATAGGTGAAGCTCCTCCTCACCGATCTTCGAAACCACCCGGATCCTGAGCTTACCCTGATCATCCAACCTGAGGCTAACCTCTCCTGTAACGGTTTCCATGAACTTAGCCTCCAGAAGCTTCAACTCAATCGGGGGACTCGACGCAGTTATGTTTATGACGGCTCTTCCTGCGACGGTCTTTTTAAGCTCCTGCACCGTACCTATGGCTATTATCCGCCCCTTATCTATTATCGCAACCCTATCGCATATAACCTCGGCCTCGAACATGTTATGCGTAGTTAAAAGTATGGCCTTTCCATCCTCCCTTGCGAACCTGAGGAGGAGCTTCCGTATGTATCTAGCCGATGAAGGGTCTAACCCCAGGGTCGGCTCGTCGAGTATGAGGACCGGAGGGTCTGTGAGCAAGGCTCTGGCGAGGGATAACCTAGCCCTCATACCGAGCGAATATTCCTCATAGAACTTGTCTGAAGCCCCCAAACTGTCGAGGCCGAGCATTTTCATAAGCTCGTCGACACGCCTCCTAAGCTGTAGACCTTTAAGACCCCTGAGCATGCCGAAATAGCTGAGGTTTTCACGTCCCGTAAGCTTCCAGAAGAACCCCTTCTCGACCGTCAAAGTCACGCCTATGTGTTTCCTAACCATACTAGGCGACTCGACCACGTCGAAGCCCGCTACCCTAGCCTCACCCTCGTCCGGTATCAGTAGGGTGGAGAGTATTTTCACGGTGGTAGTCTTACCTGCTCCGTTAGGGCCTAGAAGCCCGAAGACCTCACCATAGTCTACGTCGAAAGATACCCCCTTAAGCGCCTCCACGACGATCTTCTCATGTCTAAACAACCCCCTTCGCAAGAAGGATGTATAGCGTTTAACCAACCGCTCTACCTCGATAGCCTTAGTCATCAGCGAAACACTCTACTATAGAGATGTGATTGATATGGGGATAAGTGTTTTACGATGCAATCGTCGATAGAAGCATCGATAACGATGCTCTACCGTCCGAGATATTCGGATGCCAGCTTCTTCTAAAAGCGCTTCGACAAGGCGATTATAGTTAAAACAGGAGGCATACCTGGGCTTATCGGAAGGATGCCGGCGTCGCTTACGAATAGACGGCTGACTTCTGTATCGTGGTCTATATTCACAGCTCTTCCTATTCCAGCGGTTCCTCCGGGTTGACCCCCCTCTAACGTTCGTCGTGTGGAGAGATTCCGGGTCAGCGCCATCCCGAGTTCATTTTCCATATCGTCGTCTAACATGCCATGAGTGTTAGCGAAGAGGTTCATGAGCAAGTTACTTCCTGCGTTATTAAACCCAGACCTCTGGAGGATCGCAGGAGGCATGATGATCGTCGGTGATCTGGTGGAAGCAAAGAAGTTAAGGATTTTATCGATACCTGTGAAGTTGTTTACTTCAGACATATTATGCACTTAAGTCCAGAGGTCTATCGAAAGCTTGTGGAGAGGGGGAAAGGTTAATTATAATACTATAATGTACCTCTGAATGAGGTGCTTTCATTATGAGGGTCGTTAAATTGGGTGTCGTCGGTGCAGGTGGTATGGGTTTAAACTTCGCTCTCAGGTGTACAAAGTTTAATGAGGCAAGAGTTATCGCTATCGCAGATGTCCCTGAGGTTTGTAAGGCGTATAAGGCTTTAGCTGAAGGTAAGCTGGATGACTTTTTAAACTATAGGCCGTATCTACGTAGATGGGTTGCAGAACCTAGAATAGCTAAAGCTTTAGAGATTTTAGGAAAACAGCTGGATCCTTCAAAGATATACTCCGACTACCATGAGTTAGCTGACGACCCTGATGTTGAAGGCGTCTACGTAGCAACTCCGAACATATATCATGCACCTGTATCTATCGCGATGCTGAACGCTGGTAAACACGTGCTATGTGAAAAGCCGATGGCTACATGCGTCGCTGAATGTGAGAAGATGGTTAAAGCTGCTAAAAATTCTGGTAAAATCCTTCAAATAGGCTTTCAAAATAGGTTTAGTGAAGACGCCCAATTTGTTAGAAGCCTCATCTCATCAGGCCTACTTGGCAGAGTATATAAGACCAAAAGCTACGGTATTCATGTTAACTCTGGACCAGGCGGTTGGTTCACGAAGAAGCGTCTAGCTGGAGGCGGGGCTTTAATAGATATGGGGGTTCATGCTATCGATATGACGCGGTTCCTTCTAGGTGAACCCAAGGCTGAGAAGGTCTACGCTAAGGTTGAAACGAGGTTTGGAAACTATGATGTTGACGACTTCGCTGTTGTGATGATAGAATTTGAAAATGGTTGCACGTCTATAGTTGAAGCTGGTTGGTGGAACACTTATTCTGATGGTCCAGAAGCTGCAACCCAGGTTTTCGGGGAGAAAGGATATGCTCGAATATATCCGGTTGAGGTTCGTATGAGGCTCGGAGGCAAATGGGGCGTGTATAAGCCTTCGCTTCCAGACTCGGATCCGTATGAAAGGGAGATTAAACACTTCATAGAGTGTATAATTCTCAATAAACCTACAGATGTTCCAGGTGAGGCTGGTTTAGAAGCGCAGAGGATAATAGATGCAGCTTATAAGTCTTCTAAACTTGGTGTAGCTGTGAAAGTTTAACAAGAGATACCTGTGCTACACTCCCTCCACTTTACAGACCCATAGCCTCTAGGCTCATCTGAGGTACTTACTGCGCCCTTCCGAAGAATAAGCATATAGCGTTTCTAGGGACCAAAAAGCCACTTCACCCACCCCATATCAACTCTACGGTTTCCCCGTCTCATGGCTTTACCTGTTAAAAGTAGATTCTCGAAGTTCTAAGTAGCACCTGAATTGTCATGCAAGGTCCTTTTGCCGAGTCTTTTCAGAACCTCGATGAGCTTCTCGATTTTCTTGAGGTATTCACCTGATCTGATTTCACCTTCTCTGATACTGATCTCGGCTATGGGCTTCTTGGGAAGCAGCTCCTCCATCTGCCTGAATATCCTTCCCTCGCTTATACCGTAGGTAGCGAAGAGCGCTGCCTCCTTTATCTTGTGACCATGCATCGTCAGGTATGCTCTTACTGGTGAGGAGAGGCTTCCCGCCCAGACCGGGGAACCTATCACCACTACATCGTATTCCTCTGGGTTCTTTTTGACGGGCTGGATAGCCGCAGGTCTCCTACGCAAGGCCTCATATCCGGATCTAAGAAAGCCGATTACCCCCAGCCTATTCTCATAGTCTCTTATATCCTCGACTTCAGCTTCTAGGCTCTTGGCTATTGCCTCGGCTACCCGCCTCGTATTCCCCGTCCTGGAATAATAGGCGACCAGCACTTTCATAGGATTGCTCTAAGGAGCACTAGCTTCCGAAAGTGTTTAAGTCTTTCGAGCGCGCCTCGGAGGATATGCCAAACAGAAATCGCTCCCATTTCAAATATCACTTCAGACATTACAGAGGCTATGTTTAAATCCCAGTGTAGAAACCGTTATCTTGTAGGTCTTTGTCCAAGGTCGAAACTAAGGGTTCAAAGCCTTGGTGGTGGAAGCCTATCTGGATAAGTGTTATACTATCCAATTTAGTTTTGGGATTTGCCAATTTCTTTTTGTGGCATGTTCCTATAGAGCGGGTGGTGAGCGGAGTGGCTCTTACTCTTGTTTGCATATGCATCGCATACTACATCCGCGTCAGACAATCCATGAAAGTAAATAGAGCCTTGTACATACTCTTGGGAATAACACCTATTGGATTCGGTCTGTGGATAATCTGGTGCATAAGTGGAATCGGCAGATTGATAACCAGTCTGAGTGGCGCTTTGCCTTCTCTTCTCATAAGCTGGGCAGTATGCTATGGCATAGGGGCTTTCATAGGCGACTGGATAGGCAAACGGAGAAACTATCGCCTGCCGTTAAGCCCTTGAAAATCCTTGACTACATTAGAGGCTCTTAAAGCATCACAAACCGAGATTATAAACGTATTTTGTGCAAATTCAGTGCGGGGGGTGGGATTCGAACCCACGAAGGCCTACGCCACAGGATTTCCAATCCGGCCCTTGGTTTCTATGGATCTTAAGTCCTGCGCCTTTGTCCTGACTCGGCCACCCCCGCCTGGTTTATTCTTTCGAGCTACTGGGGTTTAAATTTTACCGCTTTTTAAACCACATGAAATAGAAACATTTATATATAACCTTAAGGAAGGGTGATATGCCCAAGTTCCAGGCGCTCTACTTCTCCTCAGGTAGTTTAGAGGAGGAGGGTGCCTGGTTTATATGGGAGGTGGTTTAATGGGTGTGGTAGACGTTAAGAGGGGGGAGCTGGAAGAGCTAGCTGCCGGTAAGTCTGATAAGTCTTCCCCCAAGACTTTGGACGCTTGCCCTGAGTGTGGTAGCTCGAATATAATTATGGATTATAGTAAGGGTGAGATTATCTGTGGCGATTGTGGCCTTGTTATAAGTAGCCACGTTATGGATAGGGGGCCTGAGTGGAGGGCCTTCACCCAGGAGGAGAGGGAGGAGAGAACTAGGGTTGGTATCCCTATATCCTACTCGGTTCACGATAAGGGCTTATCGACCGTCATAACCCGGGTTAACAGAGACGCGTTCGGACGCGAACTTCCTCTCGACACGAGGCTTAGAATGCTGAGGCTGAGAAAGTGGCAGATAAGAAGCAGAGTCCACTCCTCGATAGAGAGGAACCTAAGCCAGGCTATGGCCGAGCTCGATAGGCTGTCCGATAAGCTTAACATACCTCCGCCTGTTAAGGAGCGGGCTGCGCTTATCTATAGGAAGGCCCTCGATAAGGGTTTGGTCAGAGGACGTAGTATAGCCGCTATCGCTGCCGCCTCTCTCTACGCTGCATGCCGTCAAACAGAGACCCCTAGAACCCTCAAAGAGGTCGCTGAGGTGAGCATAATCTCCAAGAAGGATATAGCCCGCTGCTACAGGCTTCTGCTTAAGGAGTTAGACCTCAGGATGCCCATAGCCGACCCTGTTAAATGCGTCTCGAAGATCGCGTCTAAGGTCGGTATAGGCGAGAAATGCCAGCAGATCGCGATAGATATACTCAGAAAGGCTCAGGAGGTTAAAGCAGCCTCGGGTAAAGACCCCATGGGTCTAGCCGCGGCCGCGCTATACATCGCCTGTACGATGGAGAAGGAGAGGAAGACGCAGAAGGAGATCGCCGAGGCCGCTAACGTCACAGAAGTTACGATAAGAAACCGGTACAATGGTCTGAAGAAAGCGTTAGGGCTAAACTTTTAGCTCTTCCCGCTCCCTCTAACCCTATGTTTTTCCTTGAGTCTTTAGCCGCTACTCTACCTCTATGTTAGCCTCTGGGAACCCCATCTTCACGAGGTACTGTTTAACCTTATCCCTGTGGTCTCCCTGGAGAATAACCTTGTTGTTCTTAGCGGTTCCACCGCATGCGCATACGGTTTTAAGGTCCTGAGCTATTTTACGCAGGTCTATGTTCTTGTCGTTTATACCCTCGATTATGGTCGCGGGTTTACCGTATCTTCTCCGTTCAAGCTTCACGACGATCCTCTGTTGCTCCTTACTTATCTCGCCGCAGATGCATAGGTCCTTCGGTAAACCACAAACTTTACAGATCTCCTGCATCCCCGTCCTCCTGAGTCTTGAAAAGAGATAGAATCCAACTAAGATATAAAACTTTTCTCACGACGGGAAACCATAAAAATTGGTTTTGGAGGTCTAAAGCCTACCTAGTAGGACCTCGACTCCAGGTAGCTTAGCACCTCTGATGTATTCTATGAAAGCACCACCTGCAAGGCTTACGTAGCTAAACCTGTCGTATAGCCCCAGCTTCTTCAAAACAGCCGCCGTATCTCCCCCACCCGCCACCGTGTATGCCCCGCTCGCAGCGACCGCTTCGAAAACCCTCCTGGTACCTTCTATGAAAGCCTCCTTCTCGTAAACCCCCAGCGGCCCGCTCACGAGTATCGAGTTAGCGCCCGACAAAGCGTTCACATAGAGGTCGGCTGTTTCGCTACCTATGTCGGATACCGGTTTCTCCGACGGTAGCTCCGAGACCTTGACCTCGACCCTCTTACCGTCGAAGTCTAAGGCAACGTCCACCGGGGTCTTAATCATCTCACCATACTCATCGAGGAGCTTCTTAGCCTCCGGTGCCAAGTCGTATAGCCCCTTTCTCTTAAGGATCTCCACGTTCACGTCGCCTAGCTCTACACCCTTAGCCATAAGGAACAGCTGGGCTACCAGGCCGCCGGTGAGTATCTTATCTGCTACGCCCCTGCTGAGCATATAGCCTATTATACCCACGGCCTTTTCAGCCTTGGCTCCCCCGAGGATGCATACCATAGGCTTCTCCGGGCTTTCAAGAACCTTAGATAGGGCTTTAAGCTCTCTTTCCATAACCCTCCCGGCGCAGACCGGCTTAAGAGGGGCGAACCCCACTATCGACGCGTGGCTCCTATGGGCTACCGAGAAGGCATCTAAGACAAAGACGTCTATGAGCGGCGCAAGCTCTCTGACAAACTCGGACTTAGCATGCTCCTGGGGGCTTCTACGCTTAGTCTCCCCTGGAAAACTCCGCACGTTTTTAAGCACCAAAACCTCCCCTGGTTTAAGCCCGCGTATGGTTTTCTTAGCCTCTTCACCGAACAGGTCGTCCACATACTTAACCGTCTTACCGAGAACCTCGCCAAGCCTCTCGGCGTGACCCTTAAGAGACTCGACGTAATCGGGTTCACCGGGCCGACCCTGGTGAGCGACCACAACCACCTTGGCACCTTTCTCACAAAGCTCCTTTATCGTCTCCGCATGAGCCCTGATCCTAGTATCGTCGACTACCTCCTTAGTAGCAGGATCTATCGGCACGTTGAAGTCTGGCCTCACTAGAACAGTCTTACCTTTAAAGTTAAAATCATCTAAGGTCGGGATCTTAGACATAGCTCTACCTCCACTAATGGATAGATCGTGATTTTCAAAAGAAAAGTGAGAAAACTAGTTGTTAAAGCTTTCTAGTAGAGAACTTTGGGAATCTTAAGAGTCTTGTCTGTCTTCTCTAGACTTCTCTTCCAATCCTTCTCTATCAGTGTTAAAGCCCTTATAGCATCTACGTTCTCAGGTATCACATCGTTCTCGTTGGGGCATGCTGCTGCTAGGAGAACCTCCTTACCCTCTATCACGGTCACTAAGTCTTCCCAGACCGGTATCGTATATATGTCTCCCCTCGGAAGACCTACGTCACGGCTTATCTCGATGACTGCCCCTAGACCGATAACCCCATCGCTCATTCTCACAAGGCTGAGCCTAGGCTCCTTATTCAAAGCTTCGATGATGTCTTCACGTGTGACAGCCTGCTCCAGATATATGTCGTATAGGTGGAAGTGATACATGGTATGAGCTGCTTTAACCGCTACACTGTATAGGTCTGGTATGGTGTCATGAATCACTGTTTTCACATCGGGAGCATGGTGGCTCGGGAATGTCGAAGGTACAACCGTGTTCATTATACCCCGTGTATCGGTCTTGACAGGGTCCGTAGCCCTACGAACTAGAAACATCCTTGCCTTTGAGATCTTGAAGTTTGTGTATAACGCGTGGAATATCCTACAGGCCGCGGTGGTGTTGCAGGAAACGACCCTAGCGTATCTATGCCCAGCCTCGGCTTTTTCAAGGGCTTCGTCGTAGTTGCATTGACATACAAAGCTTAAGCCTGCGACCTCATGCTTTTCTCCGCCTTCAAATATCGCTTTAACACCATACTTATCGTATAGAGTCTCCTTATTCTTAGCTCCGAATCCGCCGGGTGCACAGTCCACCACGACATCTAAGGCGCCGTTTTTGAGGAGGTCCTCGAGTGTTCCACGGACGTCTATTCCAGCTTTCTTCATATCCTCGACTCTCTTAGGGTCTGAGACGCTGCAGTATATGGTATAGCCTTTTCTCTGAGCCATCTTTACGCGCCAGTCGCCGACGACATCCGCGATACCGACAAGCTCCATATCGTCTTGAAGAGCCACGGCATCTGCCACTCTCTTACCGATTACTCCATACCCGTTTACGAGTACCTTAACCTTACCCATGACGACCCCCAATGTTTTAATGAATTTATATTATTAAGGTTTTAGTAGAGTTCAACCGTCTCAACCGTCATGGTCTCTGTGTCTAATACTGCTACTGTAGACCTACCTGTTAAATACCCGCAAGCCTCTCCGGGATTTATGATCAGGCATTCTCCGACGGTCTTAACCTCTGGCTTATGGGTATGACCTCTGACTACGACTCTGTATAGGCCGCTTAGAGCCAGCGCTTTGACTATTCTCTCGTCTACGCCGTGTAGCACGGCTCCCTTAAGACCATCGACCTCGAACTCCTCAAACCAGTTTAACCTAAAACCGAGCTTTTCACCCCTCTCTCTAAGCTTCTCCTTCTCCCCGTCTATGTTCCCAAAAGCTCCCACCAAGCTACAGTCGAGACCTTGAAACCTCATCAGAGCAAACGGGGCGCACCAGTCTCCGGCGTGGACGACGAGTTTAACACCTCTGTCGTTGAACAGCTTCACAGCCTTGTCGATCGCCAGTATGTTATCATGCGTATCGGAGATCAAACCGATAAGCACCATGTATCATCACCTCTAGAATAAACATCTTCTCAGACGTTTAAATGCTTAAGGTAAAACGTCATTATTTCCAAAAACCGGCAGAGTTTTCTAGGGTCTTCCCTATCTCATCTGTCTTCTAACGTCCTCCGGTATCGGATTTTCGATCACTAAACCATATTTCACTGCGAGTTTTTTTCACATGCTTATCGTTAGTCGACACTATTGGAATCCTATTGTCTAACGCCGTCGCCACGAGAAGCGCGTCTCCTAAAGGCACGTTCTCTCGGACGGCCATGTGAAAACCACGGGTTGAAACCTGTACTAGGTTCAACCCCTCGGCTACGGCTAATACCTTCTTAGCTACAGCTACTCTCGGACGTACACGATAATGCCAATACAGCACATTATAGGTTTCAAGCAGTGTAACCGGGGTTACGTAAACCCTAATCTCCCCCTTCAAAGCTCGTTCTATAAGCGGCCTTGTATACGGGGTCGCTACGTGGTTCTCTAAAAGCGCGTAAGAGAGTATATCGGCATCTACGATCCTCATTCCTTCAAAGCCCCGTAGATGTGTTTAGCTTCGCTAGCGTCTTTTAACGCTAGTTCCCTATCCTCTACACGAAGAACTACCTCATGGAAAACTTTTAAAGGATCCATCGCTTTCCTGATCACGATCACATCACCATGCTCCTCGACTACCACTTCATCACCTGGTTTCAGATTTCCACGAGCCCCTGCTGGTAGAGTGATCCTCCATCGTCCATCTACTCGTGCTTTACCCACACCCATACCCACACCCACTAAGGACCTAAGTATCATATAAAAATTGCCACCACTCTCGTTCGATGTATAAAATCGAGAGAGGGGGTCTTTTAAACAACCTCCCCCTAGATCTATTTTATCGATGATGAGAAACATTCGGTCGGAGGCTTTAACGAGCAGGGAGATGTACGCCGAGGAGCTGAACGCGATGTATCTCGGGGTTTCAGAGCTCCAGTTGATGGAGAACGCCGGTGCCTCGGTGGCTAGGGAAGTCGTTTCAAGG
>Ga0190363_1000475_pt1 | contig 23442 bp, 28 predicted proteins | sample 48721867_MG_FD_161272 | JGI IMG/M metagenome (GOLD analysis project Ga0190363, IMG submission 161272) | Hydrothermal vent microbial mat bacterial communities from Southern Trench, Guaymas Basin, Mexico - 4872-18-6-7_MG | ecosystem: Environmental > Aquatic > Marine > Hydrothermal vents >... | reverse complement strand
AATCCAAATACTGGATATTATCTACATTATGTATTTGTTATCATCACCATAGCTTTAATATTGATATTGGGATTTTCTCAGATAATCTCGGTGTATTCGTCTGGGATTTCTGGAACTATAAAAACTGTGGGTTATAGCATTAGTAAAGGCATCACTACCCCCAGGTTATTTCCAATATCTGCCATATCCTTCATCCTGTTTCTGTTTTTTGTCTATGCATTAATCTCTGATTTGGTTTTGAGTTTAGATAGATAAATTTGACAGACTCAAAACCTCCCTCAAATTTGGATAGTTTTCGGTTCCGAAGCCGGTGGTGCTTATTGCCGCGGCCGTGTTAGAGAATCTCCCTATTTTCTTAAGATCCCAGCCCTTAGAATGCCCAAATATAAAGGATGCATCAAAGACATCTCCTGCTCCAGTTGTGTCTATTACATCCAATTTAGTGGGAGGAATAGAGACCCTTTCATCTTCAGTACAGATGTAGCTTCCCTTCGACCCCATTTTCAGGGCAATTATCTCCGGTCCCATAAGCAGTAACTGTTCACAGACATCCTCTTTTTCATCACAATCATCACAACCCGTTATTGCCCTTGCCTCGTCAAGATTTGGAAAAAAGATATCCACATCGCTGAGGATTTTCCTAACCAAGGTTACATCCTTCTTCGACCACCCACTGGGGTCAAATCCGGTATCGAAACTGGTAAGAATTCCATTTTCATGGGCGTAGTCAAGAATCCTCTTTGTATCATTCCTTAGACCCTGAAGGAAAAAACTCGCAATATGCACATATCCCCCTTGAATAAGATCAAAATCAATATCCTCGATAGTTAATTCAGAATTTGATCCGGGATATGTTAGGAACGACCTGCTATGATCCAGGAATGTTATTGCTATAGTTACACCAGTCTTAGTTCCAGTAGAGATTTTGAGATCAAGATTTTCAATCCCCAATTCCTTTCTAACGAAATCTCCAAGGATATCCTTCCCTAATTTACCAATAAATCTCGTCTTTAAACCCAGTCTTGCCGAAGCCTTTGCAAAGTTTGCGGCACAGCCCCCAGAACTTATATGAATCTCATCAATAATTTCCTGCGCATCCCTCTCTGGGAAATCCTGGATATTTGAGGTGATGATGTCAACATTTATATCCCCAATTGAGGTTACGTCCATATTAGAATAAAAGAAGGAGAAAAGAAAAAAGAGGGATTAGGCACTACAGCCACTCGTTGAATCACCAGAACCCTCGGAAAAACCAAACCCTGGTGAAGGTGTGATCGAGGATAGCTTCTCATTGCACTCCTCTGGCTTTTCTTTAAAGCCCAAGCAGATTGCACCGAGTAAACTTGCGGGATCTCTACCTACACCCTCGGCTACGGCACCGTTTATTACAAGACCCGGTGATCCCCGAATCCCGTATCTCTCATTTTCTTCCTTGTATATGTCAAATATCGGAAACCTGCCGTTTAACCAGGTTGACTTATCTTCATAATTCTCTGTTATTTTGAATTCTTTATCGGTCTGCTCAATACACGCATTTAATTTCTCTTGATCGATGCTTGTTTCTTTCAAACATTCATCCGTTTTCCCTTCCTTCAGAAAACACCTCAGATAGGAGAGATATTTATCTTTTTGTTCTTTCTGAATGCAATATTGTAATATCTGTTCATCCAGTTCTTTTTTACCGTGCATTGCATAACTGCAGAATTTCACCGAGAGGTTTATCTTATCCCCCAAAAGCTCTGCAACGGGTAATATTCCTTTTTCGATTTGTGTCCCAAATGGGCAATATGCCATAACGAATAACTCCACCTCGGGTTTTTCTTTTTTGGGCATACAGACGAATTCCTTTTCACATGTGGGATCCTCACAGTCAATCAATCCATTCCCATTGTCATCTATCCCATTATCACAGATTTCTGCATTGGGATCAAAACTGGCACCGATTCTCAGAGAGAGATATTCACCAACGGGTTCTAAGAATCTCTCTATATTCTTATAATTTTCCGCTTCTTTTACAGATTCGTCAAAGAGGATCGCTGGGAGATATTTCAGATTTAATTCATTATACAATTTCTTTCCTTCATCTGAGCTGTAATCTATTTCTGTATATTCTAAACCCGGGAATATGCCTTGTAATTGATCTATAATTCCCGTAATATCGCATTCCTTGCAACGTTTATCATTAACCACCACTACACTTAACTTTTTAGGTTCTTTGACATCCCTGACAATTATCTTGAAGATCAGTGTCTTTCCAGCCAAGGGACCAATGGAATAGCCCTTCTCTGGTGGGATAGTAACCTCTTTTTCCTCACCAACCTTCATCCCCAACACGGCGTTATCAAATCCTTCGATTACCTGACCCCTGCCAACTACAAAACTAAAGGGTTCATAAGATCTGAATTTATTATAGATTCCGGCCTTCTTTGCCTCATCCTCAATTGATGTATCAAAGACGGTACCATTCTCAAATTTGCCTATGTAATCTACCTTAACTATCTTTCCCGCCTCTACCACTTTTCCAACTATTGGAATTATCGTAGTTGTTGTGCCCGGATTTGATGTTGTACCAGGGTTCGATGTTGTGCCCGGATTTGATCCTCCCGTGTCAGAGATTTCCTTATTTAAATCAGCAATCTTTATAATAAAATAACCATTAGCCAAAAGGGATACCAACAAGAGCAGAGCAAGAAGGCTTTGCAGACTGATCCTTGGTTCCTTGACTTCTCTCATTTCAGATTTAGTTTCCTTTTCCCCCTTTCTTTTCGATTTTTCTTTAGCCATTTTGATCTAAAAACCTTATATTATGGGTATACATATTGGATTTCTTTATTAATAATGAGATGTTGCAGTAATACACTATAAAAATCAATAGTAGTAGATGGGTCTATTTTTATGCACCTATTCGAATATTTAAAAACCAGTAGTTGTATTTGTATTTTTGAAAATGGAATTCAAGGTAGTAATCTCGGACCAGGAATCTGGAAGATCTTATCAGAGAGAGATCAAGGATGAGAAGGCTGCAAGGCTTAGAAATTTGAAGATAGGGGATGAATTTGATGGTTCAATAGTGGGTCTGACTGGTTATACTTTAAAGATAACTGGAGGTAGTGATAAGTCTGGTTTTCCTATGAAGAAGGGTGTTCATGGAACACAAAAACCAAGGATATTGATGAGATCGGGTGTGGGTTATAAGCCAAGGAGAGATGTAAGAAAGAGAAAAAGAGTGAGGGGGGAAAGAATTGATGAAGATATAGTTCAGATTAATACCAAAGTAGTTAAGAGGGCTAAGAAGAGTATAGTGGAGCTGCTTGGTTTGAAGGTCGAGGAAAAGAAAACCGAGACCCCTGTTAAGGAGAAGAAGGAAGAGATTAAAGAAAAGGGGGCGGGGGAAAAACCATCTGATGAAAAACCCAAGGCTAAAAGATCTAAAGCAAAGAAATCAAAAGAAGAAAAGGATGGATAGGCTAAAGGTCGGTATGCTACCATCAATGGGCATGAGTCAGTTAGTAGTTTCATCAGCTTAATTGCACTATTTAGGAGGAGGTTAAATCAATGAGTTCACCAAAAACATTCCAGTCGTCAAATTCTCGGAAGGAAGATTTGAGTGGTTTAGAAAGTGGGAGGAAACCCCCTTCTAAACAATCCGAAATCAACATAGGTTTAGTGGGTCATGTGGACCATGGAAAGACAACACTCACAAGTAGCCTTTCTGGTGTATGGACTGACAGACATAGTGAGGAGATAAAGAGGGGGATCTCGATAAGGCTTGGATATGCCGACTGTAGTTTTTATAAATGTCCAAAATGTGATGAACCCAGCTGTTATTGTACCAGTGATATATGTCCCAAGTGTGGTTCAAAGACAGAATTTCTGAGAAAGGTTTCCTTTGTCGATGCCCCCGGACACGAGACCTTAATGGCTGTTATGCTCTCTGGAGCGGCGATAATGGATGGTGCAGTTCTGGTTATTGCGGCGAACGAGCCCTGTCCACAGCCGCAGACCGCTGAACATCTAATGGCCCTAGAAATCTTGGGTATAAAGAATATTGTCATAGCACAGAATAAGGTAGATCTAATTTCGAAAGAGGATGCAATAAAAAATTATCATGAGATCAAGGAATTTATTAAAGGGACTATTGCCGAGAATTCTTTGATAATTCCCATTGCTGCACATTATAATGCCAATATTGATGTCTTAATCCAAGCTATAGAGAAGAGCATACCCACACCTAAAAGAGACATAACAAAAGACCCAATTATGTATGTAGCGAGATCCTTTGACATAAATAAGCCGGGAACAAAGATAGACGATATAGAGGGTGGTGTGGTTGGAGGTTCATTAATTCGGGGGAAATTTAAGCTTGGTGACATGGTAGAATTCCGTCCCGGTGTAAAAAAGAAGAAGGTATATAACCCCATAAGGAGCAAGATAGTGAGTTTGAATGCAAGTGGTGTTTCAGTGGATGAGGTGCACCCAGGTGGTTTAGTAGCCCTGGGGACGGAATTGGACCCCAATCTCACCAAGTCTGACAATCTTTCGGGAAATGTGGTTGGATATCCGGGAAAACTACCGGAGGTGAGGGATAAATTGAGGCTGAAGATTAAACTATTTAAAAAATTGCTTGGAAGTAAAGAGGATGTTACAATAAAACCCCTAAAAAGGTCAGAGCCCTTGATGTTGAGTATTGGAAGTGCGATCACGGTTGGGATTGTTACCAATCCCAAGAAGGGGGAGATGACACTTAAACTTCCAGTATGTGCCGAGGAGGGTAGCAATGTAGCCATAAGTAGAAGGATTGGTGCCAGATGGCGCCTGATTGGTTACGGTGTTATAAAGGGCTAAAATGATCAAGGTGTTGCTGGACACAAATTTCCTGATGATCCCATACGTATACAAAATAGATATATTTCAGGAAATTGAAAGGTTAATACCAGAATCTCATGAAATTTTTATACCCTCCAATGTTCTTGAGGAACTTCGGGGATTAAGTAATTCCAAAGGAAAGGAAAAGATTGCTGCACAGGTTGCCATACAGTTGGTTGAGAAAAAGAGTGTAAAAAAGATCCAGAGTCAATCCGGGGTTGATGAATTCATGATAAATTTCGCGGTAGAAAATAAACCCAATGTTGTAGTATGTACAAATGATAAAGAATTAAAAAAAAGACTAAAAGAGGTACATATTCCAGTCATTGTAATGCGTGGGAGAAACAGGCTGGAGTTTTACTGATTCAACATATATTTTATCCCCTCTTATATTCTTTTATATCTCTCTTTTTTATGTTAAGAAAACTAAATATTTTATTCAATTGTTTCTATTATTCGTGTAAGGGTTTGAGAGGATGTATAAAATATTGACGGTTGAGGATATGGTGAGGATACCTCCAAGGAGGTTTGATGAGGATTTGAAAGAGGCCATAGTTTCAGAATTTGAGAATACAGTAGCTGGGAGGATTGATAAGAATCTCGGTATAATTCTGACAGTAATCGATGTGGATAAAATTGGTGAAGGAAAGATCATTATGGGTGATGGTGCTATCTATTACAATGCTACCTTCGACATACTTGTTTACCAGCCCGTGATAAATGAGGTGGTGGAAGGTACCGTAATAGAGATTACTGAATTTGGAGCATTTGTAAATTTTGGTCCAATGGATGGTTTGATTCATATCTCACAGGTTACTGAGGATTTTATGAGCTACGATCAGAAGAATTCCATGCTGGTAGGAAAAGAAACGAAGAAGATACTAAAGCAAGGGGATAAGGTAAGGGCAAGGATAGTTACGGTAAGTCTAAAGAGTAAGTTTTCTGACTCTAAGATCGGACTTACTATGAGACAACCATATCTTGGAAAGTTGGAGTGGTTAGAGGAGAAAAGGAGGAAAGAAAAAGGAAAAGGTGAAAAAATAGAGAAAGAGGTTAAAAAGGAAAAGAGACATAAGAAAGAGCGTAAGAAAAAATGAGAGCATGTAAAAATTGCCACAGGATAACAGAACAGGAAATCTGTCCAGTCTGCAAGACCCCAACCTCGCAGTATTGGAGCGGCTATCTTTGCATAATTGACCCAGAGAAGTCAGAGATCGCCAAGAGGATGGATATAAAGACTCCGGGGCAATATGCAATGAAGGTGAGATAGGATAGATAATGAAACATGATCTGGTATTACCTAAATATCTAAGAAAAAAACTTAAAAAACCCCTGGGAAGATTAGTTTCAAATCTGGATGAGATTCACGATTCCCTGACCTCCAAGTATATTATCTCGGTTGGCGATAAAACAACGGAGTCCCTCTTAGAGAGAAAAATCTTGCCAGAGATTTGTGTCTATGATGGTAGGATCAAGAGGGTTGAGATTGAAATCCCGGAGGTAATCAAAAAATTTCATGCTAATGAAATTCATATAAAAAATCCCAGTGGTCATCTCAGCCAGGATGCATTTAAAGCTATTGGTGAGGCACTTGCATCAGAAGTGAGAACAAAGATCGTAGTGGATGGTGAAGAGGATCTAATTACATTAGTTGCAATTAATCTTTCGCCTCCAAATACATTGGTTTTGTATGGTCAACCAGACGAAGGCATAGTTGTTGTTGAGGTTAATGATAATATTAAGAAAAAGGTAGAAAAAATCTTAGAAAGGATGAAGTAAAAGAGAAAGTTTAATTAGGGTTGAATTCATGATAGGTTGTGAAAAATGGAAATTGAGATATTGAATGAAAAAGAGAATCCATTGTTGAATAGGAAGGAGATAAAATTTAGGATACTATATGAAGGTGCTACTCCCAGCATAAAAGAGGTAAGAAAGAAATTAATCTCTGTACTAAATTCAAAAGATAAGTTAACGATAGTGGATAGTATAAGATCAACATTTGGAGGCAGGGTTGCTGGGGGATATGCAAAGGTATATAAAGATGAGGAGAGTATGAAGGTAGAGCCAAGACACAGAATAAAGAAGAATTTTGGGGTAGAGGAAAAGAAGGGAAATGAGATTGAAGTAAAGAAAGAAAAATCTGGTGAGAAATAAAATGGCAAAAACAAAGAAGGAGAGGAAACCCAAGGTAAAAAAATATAAATCCCAAAAATGGAAGTTGTATGAGTTGGGGGATACGATAAAGAGAAAGAATAAATCCTGTCCAAAGTGTGGTGAAGGGGTCTTTATGGCACATCATCATGACAGAGATAACTGCGGAAAATGTGGTTATACCGAGTTTAGGAGGAAATGAAATCTGAGAATGAAACTCATAGGTATAGATCTCGCAGGAAATCCCAAGAACGATACTGGATTCTGTGTTCTTGAAATCAAAGATAATAAAAAGATTGTAACCACATCCCTTCTCAATTCTGATTCTGAAATTATGGAAAAGATCAAAGAGGTTAATCCCAATTTAATTGCTATCGATGCCCCATTGACATTTTCTGGTGTGAACAGAAAGTGTGATGATGAACTTCATAATTATGGTGCTTTACCAGTAACGCTTGGTGGAATGGAGATCTTGGCAAAAAGGGGAACAGAGTTGGCAGAGAAATTGAGAAAGGAAAATTTCAAGGTGATTGAGGTCTTTGCCACCGGTTCTGGAAAGATTCTTGGTTTTTACGATCAAAATGAGAGGAATATGCAGAAGAATTTGATGAATTCTGGTTTGTGGGGTGATATACAGAAGAGGATTCTCACCAAGGATGAGATAGATGCCATATTTTCTGCCTTGACTGCATATCTCTATCTCCATGGATCTACCGAGGAGATAGGGGATGAGGGTGGGAAGATTGTAGTGCCCAAGGTATGATCACAAACCAAGACAGTTTTATATTTCTATTCTATAAGTATATAGGTCAATATGGTGAAACAGAGTTATGATGTGGTAATCATTGGTTCGGGACCTGCTGGTATGTTTGCGGCACACGAGCTTCTAAAGGAAAAAAATATTCGTGTTCTAATTATCGATGAGGGTAAGGATATCAAAAATAGGAAATGTCCTATGGGTGAGACCATAAAGTGTGCTCACTGTACCCCTTGTAATATAATGTGTGGCGTGGGTGGCTCAGGAACCTTTTCTGACGGTACTCTAAACCTGAGACCAGATGTTGGTGGTGATCTCACTTCTTTGACCAAGGATGAAAGATTGGCTTGGGATTTGATAGATGAAGTGGATAAGACACTTCTAAAATTTGGTACTCCAAAGAGGATATACGGCAGAGATAAAAAGGGGGTCACCGAATTGAAGAGAAAAGCTGCCTCAGTTGGTGTCAAATTCATTGAGATCCCACAGAGGCATATCGGCACCGATAGGGCACCAAGGGTAATTGAAAGATTTGCGGAATATCTAAGAAAAAATGGGATTAAATTTCTTCTTCAAACCAGGGTGGAGGATGTTCTTGTCAAAGATGGCGTTTGCAAAGGGGTTAGATTGAAGAATGGAAAGGAAATTAAAGCCAGATATGTCATTATAGCTCCGGGGAGGATAGGTGCTCCATGGTTGAATAAATTGATAGATAAGCATAAGATTAAAGCAAAATTTGGACCCATTGATGTTGGCGTCAGGGTGGAGGTCTCTTCCATAATCATGGATCCAGTAGTAAAAATCAATAGGGACCCGAAGTTTCATATCAGGACGAGGACCTATGATGATTTTGTAAGAACATTCTGCATGAATCACGAGGGCTTCGTAGTTAAAGAAAATTATGATGGCTTTGTCGGAGTCAATGGACATTCACGGACAGATAAAAAATCCAATAACAGCAATTTTGCCTTCCTGGTCCGTGTGACATTAACCAAGCCCGTTGAAAACACTATCAAGTACGGAAAATCTATAGCAAAATTAGCCACCACCATTGGTGGTGGAGAGCCAATCCTTCAGAGGATAGGAGATCTGAGAAGGGGAAGGAGATCTCATAGGGAAAGGATACTTCAGAATCCGGTTCAGAATACCCTGAGAGATGTCACCCCCGGCGACATTTCCATGGCTTTGCCTCACAGGATTGTTACAGACATCCTTGAGGGTCTTGAAAAATTGAATGAAGTAATCCCCGGGGTGGCTTCTGATTCCACTTTACTTTATGCCCCAGAAATCAAGTTTTACGCCACCCAGGTCTCTGTAGATAAAAATATGGAGACCTCTGTAAAGAATCTGTTTGCTGCTGGGGATGGTGCCGGTCTTTCTAGGGATATCGTCAATGCAGCAGCTACCGGGATATTGGCCGGGAGGGGTATTCTGAGGGGAAGATGAGGATAAAAACCCTAGATTTGCGGTGGTGAAACTCAAAGTGGCAAATTAATCTATGACACTCGGTTAGTGAGAAGTAGGGCAAGTGGCAAAGTTAGGTTAATAATGCATGAACATTTATTTGTCTTCAGGAAACCTGAAGAAGATGAAAAATTAGATAGTTAAAGAAAGTATGAAGTGGTGGTAAACAACTTCCAAACCTATGGAATTACCACTCGGATTAAATAACAATCCCACAGTAATGCAGTATCAGGATAAATAAAATCCCTGGAACCCCGAAGAGGGTTGCAATGATCAATGTCAGTAGTGTTATCTTAATTTTTACCTCCAAGATATGGATCAATATCAAGAGCAGAATTATACCAATGACCGAATTTATTATATAATACCTCGAGATTTCCCATAATTTTGAAAGTATCGCCATTACAGCAAAAAATATTGCCAGATAGATTATCCAATGAAAGTCCTTCATAATGGGAAAATTTTTATCAATAAAATCCATTGTCTCGGTTAGATAATCTTCAAATGAGGGAAAGAAAGAAAAGAATATATCTCTCAATTTTCCAGCAATTGTTTTTATAACACCATAGATTTCATCCAAAACGGGCTTTAGTTTATCCTCCGCGGCTGCAAAACTGCTCAGGTATAAAATCAAGATTGATGTAATCAGGATCTTGTTTAGGTCTCTGAATTGCATTTTTATTAGCTTTTTTATTCACTATAAATAGTATTTCTAACAACACTACCGGCTTCAACATACGCCCCGGGATAGATAGATCTTCCAGGCATTATGGAAACATTAATTCCAGTTTTGACGTTATCCCCCATTAGGCAACCGAATTTTCTCCTCCCAGATCTTGTGAGTTTATTTTTTATCTCTATTCTGACCTCATCATTATCCACCCTTAAATTTGCTACCTTGGTTCCAGCACCGAAGTTACAATTTTCTCCAATAATGCTGTCTCCTATATAAGATAGATGTCCAACATTAGTTCCAGACATGATAATGGAATTCTTTATCTCTACTGCATTTCCGATATGCACATTGTCCTTTATCGAGGAGCAGGGTCTTATGTAACAGTTGGGTCCTATGATGCAATTTTCTCCGATATAGCAGGGGCCTTCTATGTATGAACCCGATCTTATCAGGGTTCCATTTCCGATATGAACATCCCCCTTGATTACCGCAAATTTCTCGATCTTTACCCTTTTGTCCTTTTTCAGTTTCATTTCATTGAGAATGGTTTCATTTGCCCCCAATAGATCCCAGGGTCTTCCTATGTCGATCCACATACCCTTTGCTTTAAAACCATGAACCCTCTTCTCCGGAATTAAGGTTTTAATAGCATCGGTCAGTTCATATTCCAAGCGCTTTGATTTCTTTACATTTCTTATTGCACCAAAGATTTCTTCATTGAAGACATATATCCCGGCATTTGCTAATCTACTCTTTGATTCCCTTGGCTTCTCTGTTATTTTTTTTACTAAGAACCCCCTCAACTGCACAATTCCAAACTCAGAAGGATCTTTGACATCAACCAAGCACATGCTATTCTCGGATTTATTCTTTTTATGATCCTTGATAAAATTAGAGATCAGTTTTTCGGATACGATGAGATCACCATTCATAACCAGAAATTCTTTTTTTACTTTACCTTCAGCCATCGAGACGGCGTGAGCAGTTCCAAGTTGCTCCCTCTGATTTACATATTCCAGCTTGATTCCATTAAATTTTTTACCAAAATAATCAACTATGACCTCTTTTTTATAACCAACAACAACTATCGCTTTATTGAATCCGTTCCTGGCCAATGCTTCCAGATCCCATTCCAATATGGTCTTTCCAGCAACCTGCAACATGGGCTTCGGTCTGGTGGAGGTCAATGGTCTCAGCCTGGTACCTTCACCCGCCGCTAAAATTATCGCATCCATAAACTGTCACCCAATACATTAAAATGCTACATATAATACATTATAATATTGGAAGAGATACAGATAAAAATAGATGCATCACATCCAAGTTATGGGGATTTCATCACCTCCCTCAAAAACACAGTGGCATAGTTTCCCTTCCCAAGTGAAAACCTGATTGTTAATCTCTTCTTTCCCTCATTCAATTCATCATCCCCAATATTAATGATCTCAAGATTTTCCACGATGGCAAAGCAATTCCTATACTCGCCTTTAGAGCTTAACTCCGGCATAGAATCCACCCTGAAATCCTCTTGAGAAATTCCCTCCTCATTCAAAATCCTCGAAGTTATTTCATCAATCTCTGTCTTATAACCAACCAGTGGAAGTCTTTCAACAACAATACCCCTTTTTATGTATTCACTCAACGATTTATTAAATATGTATGCCTGATATGCATGAATAAACATCTGTCGAAGTTTCTTTGGCAATTTTCTCAGAGCACCAATGAAATTCTCCTTTTCTCGTTCTTTTACAAGGAAATTCAACATAGCATTTTCGTAACCAAGGTGCTTGGGGAAATTCTTTAGTGTCTCTCTAAAGTCTCCCGTTTCCCTCAGGGTTTTTCTTACCTCCTTTACTTCTTCATCTTCTCCCTCAAATTCCATTGAAAGATAGATCATTACGGCACCTTTGAAATTTTTCTTCAGGATTTCTTTTCCAACTAAGTGAGTTATTGGTCGGACAGTCCCAAATCTCTGTACTCCAAAGAATGAAGGGATCTGACCCTTTAATTCATTCATTAGGGATGAGATTCTCTCTCTTATGATTTCTTCATCATATTCCAGATTTCGGATAACAACAGTAAATCTATTACCCAAGAGATCACCGAGATTTATCCTTTCATCCTCATATCGAAAATCCTTCAACTTTATATCTTTAATTCTAACCCTTTCCAAATCCTCGATTTTTTTATTCCATAAAGAGACTCGTTGCGTCGTAAGCGCCCTTTTATCCTTAGTCCCGGCAAATCCAAACCTCTTATGACTAATCCCCAGCCTTCTGGAAATCTCTTTTATTGCCTTCATAGTATCCCAGTTATATTTCTGCAGCGTAAAATGCACATACTCCTTTTCTTCCTGGTTTTTGTTTTCAATACCTTTATTACCAATCTCCAGAATCTTCCCATCTGGAGTAATCTCCTCAACAATAAAATCCTCTGGAATCTGTTTTATCCTTCCACCAATACCCTCTGTTCTGGAAGCATAGACCTCCATACCAAGTTCTTGTTCCAGTTCTGGGGGTTTTATTTCATCCATCTTAAATAATTATTATCATGACAAATTTAACTCAGTTGCAGAAAGAAGTCATGGACTATGATAAGAAATATGGCTGGAACAAAGATAAGGAAAGCCATATAGTACTTCATATGAGCGAAGAACTGGGGGAAATTTCAAGGAGAATTCTGCGTTTGGAGGGCTATAAAACAGAGAAATTTAAGAGGGCGGAACTTGCTGAGGAGTTGGTAGATCTACTCTACCTAACATTGAAACTGGCGAATAAATTTGACATAGATATGGAAAAAGAATGGTATGCTGCATTTGAGAGATATGAAAAAAAGAGCAGTAGGAAATGAACTATGTATCTGTTTTTTGCTCATAATTTTCCTCGTTCAGTGCAAGCCACGAGGTTATAAATTTATATTGCTTATGTTCTTTAATCTTCCCGAATTCCAGTTGTAACTACTCCGTTTTCATTTCCTCACCTCTTTTCTCTTGAATGCTTCTGGGTTCGGTTGATGAGATGTATCTTAGAACAATTAGATAATTAATCTATTTTACAACATCCAATCCCCTTGCTACAGAAGGAAACTTTTTTAATTCATCCATAATTATTTCTCTAATCTCTTCCACCCTCTCCCTATTTTTTGCCTCAAATCTCAGAATTAGTGCCGGTTCTGTGTTAGATGCCCTCACTAAACCCCAGCCATCATCAAACTGGATCCTTGCCCCATCAACTTTAATTACATCATAATCCATTTGAAATTTTTCCGTTATTTTCTCCACGATTTTAAACTTCTCATCTTCCGGGCAATGAATCCTTATCTCTGGTGTGGAATAGTAATGGGGGATTTTTGCTATCATCTCCGATAGTTTTTCCTTACTTTTTGAAAGCAGTTGGGCCATTCTCACGGCAGCAAAGATTCCATCATCGTAGCCATAATAGTTATCTGCAAAGAAGAAGTGTCCGGACATCTCACCAGCTAATAAAGCATTCTCCTCTTTCATCTTTTTCTTTATGAATGAATGTCCCGTTCTGTACATTATTGGGATCCCACCGTGCTGTTTTATATCCTCTATTAATGCTTGAGAGCACTTCACTTCAAAAATTATCTTTGCATTTTTCCTTTCCTTCAAGATCTCTCTGGAAAAAAGAATCAAGGTCTGGTCCCCCCTAATTATCTCTCCGGTGTCATCAACTATGACAAGTCTGTCGGCATCCCCATCAAAAGCGATTCCCATATCTGCACTTTCATCCCTAACCAAGGAGATTAGATCCATCAGATTTTCATCTATGGTGGGATCTGGAAAATGATTGGGGAAATTTCCATCTGGCTCACAGTAGAGTTCTGTTACCTCGCAGCCCAAATCCCCGAAGAGTTTTGATGCCAGCTTCCCAGCGGTTCCATTTCCACCATCTATCACAACCTTCAGTTCCTTTTCGATCTCGATTCTTTCTTTGATAAAATTTAGATAATCCTTCAGTACATTCATCTCTTCAACCCTCCCCTTACCTCTCTTAAAATCCTCAGATTCTGCTATCTCTCCAATCTCCCGAATCTCGTCTCCATAAAGTGTGTGCGACCCCTTACAAATCTTGAAGCCATTATACTGTGGAGCATTATGGGATCCAGTAATCATGATGCCACCATCCTTTTTGTAATGAACGAGGGAGAAATAAAGTACGGGGGTGGGAACCATTCCTATGTTTGTCACATTACAACCGGTAAAGATCAGTCCTTTAATTAGGGAATCCATAAGTACGGGAGAGCTCAATCTGCAGTCCCTTCCCACTACTATGTCCCCCCCATCAACATAGGTTCCAAATGCCTTTCCTATCCTCTCCGCAGTTTCCTCTGTCAGATCTTTACCAAAAATCCCCCGGATATCGTATGCACGGAATATTGAAGGATTCATTTTGATAAGGTATTAAGATCGAATTTTAAAGAATTCTTCATCTATACTTTGCTATATATCACAAAGGACATCTGCAACCCATTCACCATCTTTTTTTTCAATTCGCATTTCATGGTATGTAACCGCCTTTATATCCGTCATTATAACATGCCTTTTTGGATTAAATTTCTCGCCCTTTAATTTTGCAGAAATTTGATATCCTTCATTTTTTTTAATTGAAACATGAAATTTCCCAAAGACCAAATCTTCTGTTTCAAAGAGAAAGAGGATCTCACTCAAAAAATCATGGAGAAGTGTTTCCAGAGAATCCGATTTGATTTCTATTTTTCTTTCTGTTTTTACAATTACGGAGTTAAGATCAAGGATCGAGGAGAACATAGCCTTGGCAGCATTTTCGAAACATGCATCGAGGGTCTTACCATAAGATCTAAATTTTAGATCGGCGATATGTTCTAGAAATTCAAAATCCTTATGGGGCATCTTTTAGAGATTTTTATCCAGAACCTCTAAGATTTCAGTCTTTATTATCGCTTTACCACCGGTTGGAATCGCTAAAACCTTTTCACATACCAGACACTTTACGGTACTGGCGGCACAGCCAAATATAACCTGTTCGTTGCCGCAATCACTACACTTTACCCTTAAAAATCTGCTATTGGTTTTCCTGATTTTCTTTGACATTTTTAAAGCTACATAACCTATTTAACCTCCACGGTCTTCTTAGTTCTCGCCTTGTGAACCCTCTGCTGTTTCTTTTTGCAGACCTTGCATTTTAATATAAAAACCGGCCTCTTTCCTATCTTGTACACATCCTTTTTAGGCGTCCTTGGAGAACCACCATAGCCCTTCTTTACTTCCTTATACTTTCTCCTGCCCCTATTCATTGTCCTTTCTTTTCCCTTTCTACTAAGCCTAACCTCATGCTCTGTATGCGCTTTACAATAGGGACAGTATGTCTTTATAGTATCTGGGAATTTCATTTTGAATATGGTCTTTTGGCTATCATCCAAAACCCTCATTTCTTTCTTTGGAAAAGAAAGAAAAGTGTTGAGGTTGATATTAATAGGTATTCATGGCATAAAAAATAAAATCAGGAACCTATAATTTTCGACAATTTCTCCAGTTCTATCTTATCATCTCCGATCTTCTCACTCACCAGCCTTGAGACACTAATGCCCAGATACAATGCAGAGATGATACCAATAATGGATGGGATCAGATAGAAAAGGACCCTATCTATTAGCGTAGCCGACATAGCATAGGCCTTATCTACACCCGCCAGTACGAAAAACATGACACTAGCACCTTCCCATATCCCCAGTGATCCGGGAAGGAGTGGCAAGAATGAAAGTACGGACACGGCAATTTCCACCACTATTACGGTATCTATTGAAACGGGATAGCCAAGGGCTATGAAAACCACATACGTCCTCAACAACCTTAGGCCCCAAACGAAGGAGGAGATAAGGGTTCCGAAAAATAGGACATAGGGGTCCATCATATGCCTTCTCATAGCGTAGTTAAATTTATCACATATCTCATTTACATCCTCTCTCAGTTTTTGCGAATAGATTTTTAAGATCGGAATTCTTGATATGATTTCAATAAATATCTGAATCACCTTCAGGGAAAAATTTTTATTCATTACTAAGGTTATTGATATAAAAAACAGTATGGATAATGTCAGAGAGATGATTCCCAAGAATATTGCGATTTCTATGGGAATACCACTCATGAAAACTAGGTAGATCGCTATCCCACTCAGGAGGAACATTGGGAATATCTCTAAAAAGAGATCTACAATCACACTCGCAGCAGAGCTCGTTAATGGAATATTCCTCTTCTTTGATATGATACATGCACGAACCGGTTCACCTCCGGCAAAACCCATGGGGGTTATATTGTTCACCAGATAGCCGACAAATATTGTGGGTAGTATATCCTTCATGGGTACATGAAATGAACGTAGTATCAATCTCCACTTCAATGCAGATAAAACAATTGAAATCAACTCTATTAAAAGCAATAATAAGAAATATCCTAGAGACAATTGTTGAATCTGAGGGACAACCTCGTTAAAGTCCACGATGTACAATACCAAAACAATTATACCTATGCCAATTAAAAAAGATATGATAGATTTCTTGATCATCTTATCTGTCTATGTTATTATTGCCTTATAGAGAATCATAAATCTTTATTAATTTTTCAACAGATTTGTTGATGTCTCTTTTACCAACTTCCTCCAGTGCGCGTTCCCCCAATTCTTCTCGAAGCTCATTATCCTCAAATAGAAGTTCAGTTTTTTCTTTTAGCTCTTCAATAGATCTACATGCAATACCCCCCTTTCCAACTACCTCGTTAAGAACATCATCATCTGAGTGCAGTACGGGCGTCTTGCAGAGCATCGCTTCCTGAGCAACAAGACCCTCCATCTCAACACCAACGGCTGAAGGCATCAGTATCATTGAAGCGGAGTGATAAGCACCGATCTTATCTTCCGCCGAGATATACTTTCTGATGAAATGGACATTTTTTGGATGGGGTAACTTCTTCTCCAGTGTCCCCCTGCCTATGATAACAAACTGTCTGTGAGGGAGTCTTTTAGCAACCTCTATAACCCAATCTGGCCTCTTTGATGCATCCAAACGTCCAAGAAATAATGCGAAATCGCCCCTGATACCAAACTTCTTTCTAAAATCAACCTTCAATTCTGTATGTTCAATTGATTTGGACATATCCATCCCGTTGGGTACTACCTCGATCCTTGTTTTCAGACCCTGGGTTTTGAATGTCTTTTCCTTTGCCCTGGTCTGAGTTATCACGATATCGAATTGATTCAGGAACCATATTATGTATCTCCACATCAGATCTCGAAATATCTTCGGCTGATTCTGTCCAAAAAAGGATTCCAAAAAATTGTATGGGTGAAAATGAGTAGTTACAATTTTTTTCATATCCAGCCTTGATGAACGCAATCCCAAGAGATATGCACTATGAACATGAATGAGATTCGCATCAATCTTTTTAAAAAAAGGGGAGATTATATCGTATTCTGGCAGAAAGGGGAAGGAGATGTGGGGCATAGAAAAAACTGGGAATTCATAATCATTGGTGACCCTTCCTGTAAATAATTTGATATCCAGTTGTTTGTTCAGGAGAGGCAAGATGTTTTTTATATATGTCGAGACTCCATTAATCTGCTCAAATGAATCCGAAATCCATGCAACTTGCATTTTAGTTTTCTTCGACCTTAACCTCATCAATCACCGGCTCAAATAGGAAATATTTCTCTACCAACCTTCAGAAAGGTTGATCATCATGGCGACCCAATGCTTCGCATTAGGTCACCTTAAATTTTCATGATAATATCTTTCTTCTTATTTGTGGTGCTGATTTTTTGCCGTCCATTAGAGCCGAGGAAATTAATCTCTTTCTTCGACCTTAACCTCATCAATCACCGGCTCAAATAGGAAATATTTCTCTACATACTTCTTTATTTCATCGTCTGAGATAGCTGATCTTCTACCTTCTTCGTCATACAATCTGTGAATATCCTTATAGATTTCTTGAATCCTTGGATCATCCTTCTCTACTTTAACCTTTAGCCCCATCAGTCTTTCTGCTACTTCCTCCACCTTTTGTCTTATCACATCCTTTCCAGAGGAATCACCCACCATTAACCTTCTCTTCCCACCCACCAACTCTGGAGGAAATGGTTCATAGGTGAATGGATTTCTTATAACCCCAGCGGTATGAATTCCAGATTCATGAGCAAAGATATTCTCACCAACTATTGCTTTGTTTCGAGGAACATGAATCCTTACCTCTTTTTCCATATATCGAGCAAATTCCGTCAATTTTTCTGGATTGTATTTCTCAAATCCATCCACCCTGGTTATGAAAAATATCAGAATTTTTTCCAGTTCCGAATTCCCCGCCCTTTCCCCAATTCCAAGGAAAGTGAGGTTAGACCAGTTTGCCCCATACCAGTAGCCAGCAAGAGAATTTGCAACCCCCAAACCAAAGTCGTCATGGGTATGTGTCTCAATATTTCTAACGCCGATCCTTTTTAATTCCCGAACCATCCTTGGAATTCCATAGGGAAGCTCGGCCTCTGGAAATGGTATTCCCAAGCCAAGAGTATCGCAGATTCTGATGATTGCATCCTTATCTATTGAAATAATTTTTTTGACAAATGGGATTATGAAGCCTTCCCAATCTGCCCTCGTCAGATCCTCCAGGTGACATCTCACCTTCAAGCCATGATCTATCGAATACTGTAAAGCATCAAGATACTTTTTCTCGGCATCTTCCCTGCTTTTCAAGCCAAGTTTATCAAAGATATGGGTGTCTGAGACCGACATAAGTATTCCCGTCTCCCTAATCCCATCCATTTTAAGAACTAGGTCTATGTCATCTCTGTTAGAACGGGCCCATCCAGTAACCTCCGGGAATTCATAACCAATATTTAGCATCTCCCTTGCTACATCCTTATCTCTTTGATTATAGAGAAAGCACTCCAGTTTTTCTATTCCGATCTCATGAAGATATTCATAAATTCTTAGTCTGTGCTTTCTGGTCATCACTATGCCAGGCATCTGAGAACCATCTCTTATGGTAGAGTCTGAAATCTTTATCTCTTGGCCATGAGGCAACCTGATCTTGGGCATCTCTTCATAACTTCTGTACATAGTATAGATTTTAAATTTTGGAGTTAAAAGATGAACTTATTTAAAGGATAATATGTTATATTTTTATAAAAAAGAGGTGAAATAAAAATGATTTTTGGTATTTTGATTTTTGGTATTTTGATTGTGATATTTTTGATTGCATCTGGTCTTCGATTGTTGTATCAGTATGAACGAGGAGTAGTATTCACATTGGGTAGATTTAGTAATGTTCGCAATCCTGGTTTGACTTGGATAATTCCGGTAATTCAGACCATGAGTAAGGTTGATATGCGTATTAAAACTGCAGATATACCAAGACAGGAGGTTATAACAAAGGATAATATTACTCTTCTCATAAATACTGTTGTATATTTTAAGGTTGTGAAACCCGAGGATGTAATTATAAAAATAGAGGATTATGTTTTTGCAGTTAGGCAGTACACACAAGCTGCTTTAAGAGACATCGTTGGTAATCATGAACTTGATTTTGTTCTAAGCGAAAGAGAGAAAATTGCAGATAGTATAAAGAAGATAGTAGATACCGAAACATCCGGCTGGGGTATTGACATAGAATCTATTAAGATTCAGGAGATAGAACTTCCCGCAGAAATGAAGAGGGCGATGGCAAAACAGGCAGAAGCTGAAAGAGAGAGAAGAGCAGTTATAATAGCCTCTCAAGGAGAATTATCAGCTTCGGAAAATCTAATGAAGGCTGCAGAGAATCTGTCGAAGAGTGGGGGAGCGTTACATCTGAGAACATTGCAGACGATCAGGGATATTGCCGCGGATCCTTCAGAAAAAATAGTTATATTTTTACCCTCTGAAGCAGAGAGTATGATAAGATCAATTATAAAGAAGGGATAAGGCTATGACTATGTTAGAACAAAAAACAAGATACCTGCAAATAGCCTTCAATGACGATGTAGATAGTGTTAAGAGAATTTTACCAACGATTCCACACAATGATAGGATACTTATAGAGGCTGGAACACCATTTATTAAAAGAGAAGGTTCTAATGGAATAAGAATGATGGCAAAAATTTGGAACGGTAAGATAGTGGCTGATTTAAAAACAACGGATGGTGCAATTGAGGAGGTAGAACTGGCATATTCTTCTGGAGCCACAGCAGCTACCGTATTGGGAAGTTCACCGGTTGAAACATTAGATCTCTTTATTCAAAAGTGTGAAGAATTCGGCTTAGATTCGATGATTGATATGCTGGGTGTTGAAGATCCGCTAAAGGTTCTTTTAAGATTAAAAAAGCCACCATCTGTGGTTGTACTTCACAGAGGGAGGGATGAAGAAACTACAAGGGGTAGTGTAATAAAATATAAACATATCAACAGGATAAGAAGTAGATATGATGTTCTCATTTCTGCTGCCGGTGGTGTAGACTTAAAAGAGGCGAGAAGTGCAATTTTTAATGGAGCGAATATCGTGGTAGTAAATATTGTAACATCGGAAGATCCTTGGACAGGAATAAGATCCGACGAAAATGTAAGTGAAATTGCTGAAGAATTTTTGGAAACAATAGACTAAGATCACGTAGTCTCCATCCCCCATCTGACTCTTTCTTCCAGAATTTTCCCTTCTACGATACCAGCAAAGGTATCAAATAGAGGTATGTCGGTGCTAACGGAAAAGAATTCAATGCCGGTATCATCACAGATTTCCTGGATATTAAAGATATGCTCCCTCAATCTATTCATATAATTCTTTCTAAAATCTGGGCTTAGATATACCCTTTCAAATTTTGATGTCTCCATATCTTCAAAGTTTATATCATCTGTCCATTTTAGATTAATCTCTCCCGGGTCGAGGGTCTGGATAAGAATTGCCTCCTTGGATCTCCTTGCTATTCTGTAAATCCCCTCCCTTAGAGAATCAATGGGCTCCAGGAAATCGGAGATTACAATCAAAAAAGACTTGGTTTTAATAAATCCCGAGTATTGACTCATGCATTCCTCAAGATTGGTCTCTCCAATCTGTTTTGCACCATTCAGTAAATTGATCATTCGAAAGAAATGCATCTTCCCCTTCCTTGGGGGCATAATTTCCATTATCCTATTAGAATAAAGAACTGGTGCAAATTTTTCATATCTATTCAAGGCAATAAAGGCAAAGCCAGCAGCGATGCTTCCGGCATAGTCAAACTTTCTCATCTTGACGGTTGAAAAATCCATACTAGCGCTAGAATCCACTAGTATGTGTAGGGTAAGATTCTTTTCCTCTTCGAATCTTCTGATGTATAATCTTTCAGTTCTACTGTAGAGTTTCCAGTCAATATATCTGAAATCATCACCTGGGTAGTATTCTCTATGATCATAGAGTTCCATACCCCTCCCCTGTTTTATAGACCTCCTGCTACCCATATATATACTGGAAATCTTCCTCCTGGCCAAAAAATTTAGTTTCTTTAATTGATCCAAAAATGTGGGGTCAATCATTTTCCATAAATTCAAACCTCTTTTAATATCCTTTCAATTACATCATCTGTAGTTATCCCCTCTCTTTCAGAGTTAAAGTTTAGAATTAATCTATGTCTCAGGATTGGATATGCCATCTTCTGTATATCTTTTTTACTTACATAATCTCTTCCATCTATCAGGGCATTGGCCTTACCGGCGAGTATAAGTCCTATGGAGGCTCTGGGTGAAGCACCATAGTCTAAGAATTCTTTTGCAATTCCACCATTCTCGGGCCTGGTCCTGGTTACAATGTCTAACGCGTATTTTTTAATTTCATTGGAAATGGGCATCATTCTGGTTAACTCTTGAATTCCTAAAAGCTGCTCTTTACCTAAAATTTTCCTAACATTGGGTGTTTCTCCCCCAGTATAGAGATCAATTATTCGATCTTCATTCTCTAATTCTGGATATTTAACTAGAATCTTCATAATGAATCTATCCACCTGCGCCTCTGGCAATGGATAAGTGCCCTCCATCTCTATTGGATTCTGCGTGGCTAAGACAAAGAAGGGTTTATCAAGTTTGAATGTGGAGGTGCCAACACTTACCTGTCTTTCTTGCATTGCCTCCAATAAAGCGCTCTGGGTCTTTGGCGTTGCCCTATTGATCTCATCTGCAAGAAGGATATTGGTAAATACTGGTCCTTTTTCAAATCTGAACGTCTTTTTCCCAGCTTCTTCTTCTACAACATATGTTCCAGTGATGTCGGAGGGCATTAAATCTGGCGTGCACTGAATCCTCTTAAATTTAAGATCCATTATATCAGCCAATGTACTCACAATCAGGGTTTTTCCCAAGCCGGGAAAGCCCTCCAGCAGGGCATGATTCTTGGTAAAGATTGAAATCAAAATCTGCTCTATAACCTCCTTCTGACCCGCTATAACATTACCCATTTCGGAGAGTATCTCTTCATAGACCTTTTTCATATTAGAACAGAGTTCTTCCAGATTACTCCCCTTCTCTTTCTTTTCTTCCTTGATCCCTTCCCAAAGGCTTCCTCCGACCTTCATTTCTATTCCTCAAATATCCTTTGCTCATAGCTCTCTTCCCATGGCTTTATATCCCTTTTGATAATATCCATAATCTCTCTCAGTCTATGGATCTTGTTTTCCATCCCATCTATCGTATACATTGTATGCTCCATCTTCTTAGATAATTTATCTCTTATGGAACTCATGGAATAATCTATAGAATACTCACTTAAATGCCTTATAGATTCTTCCAAGGTGTTGACACTAATCAGTAGTTCGGATATCTTGGCCCCAATCCTGGTTAATTCAAAATCCAATAGCTTCAAATCCTTTTTTAATTTATCCGCAAGTTCCTTATTCCTATCCCTTTCGGCCTTGACCTTACGAAATGCCTCTGTCATTGCTTCATAGATATCTTTCTCAACCATGACTACATTACGTTTTTTCCCAATCATTTTACCTCCTCACAAGATAATTTCTCAAAATATCTCCTAATGATCTCCTCATATTCTACGGGCTCCTGTTCTGGTATATAGCTAGATTTTATCTCCTCTGGAAGTTTAAACTCAACGGCATTTACTTCTCCATTCACGTCCTTGATATCAATCTCACCACCATATTCTGGATGGACTTCCATCTCTATATCTTGACCTTCTATCCTGGCTGAACTGGGTGCACCGTATATATCACCACCGGGCGTCTCTCCGGCACCACCACCCATCCCGGGGATAGGACCCTCGCTAAAGCCCGGAATTTTGCCCCCAGATTCACCACCGATCTTTTCCTGCTCATTTTTCGAACTTTCTTTACTCATTTCCCATTCATCTCTATTTCCAAAAAAACCTTTATCGTTCTCGGTCGAAGTTGATAATGCTGTATCAATGAATTTGGATAAATCTTTTTGAAAATTAAGACTAACTTCTCTGATATGAAAAAAATTTATAGTTAATAATGCGAACAATAGGAATATAATCATAAATACCTTTAAAGATATGTTTTTACTT
>Ga0190363_1000474_pt1 | contig 23495 bp, 38 predicted proteins | sample 48721867_MG_FD_161272 | JGI IMG/M metagenome (GOLD analysis project Ga0190363, IMG submission 161272) | Hydrothermal vent microbial mat bacterial communities from Southern Trench, Guaymas Basin, Mexico - 4872-18-6-7_MG | ecosystem: Environmental > Aquatic > Marine > Hydrothermal vents >... | reverse complement strand
GAGCATATAACCCACGACTCGATTGTTTTTATTATTTCCATCATTCTTCAATAAAAAACTTCCCCCCACCTCCCCTAATTCATCCCCACCCTTACGGACGGAGCCTTCTTAACGACTAAAGGTAAACACTTAGTTTAAGAACAAGTTTTTTATAACTCAAGAGTTCCTAAATTAGTTGGTGGAGATTATGAAGGTAAAAGTGAGGTACTTTGCCCGTTTTAGGGAACTTTCTGGAACTGGTGAGGAGATTATAGACCTCCCCGAAGGAAGCAAGATAAGTGATCTAATCGAGCATATAAAAAGTATTCATCCGGATTTCAAGAGAGAAGCGTTTAGTGAGGGTTACAACGATGAAGTGGATATAAATGTGTCAAAAAATGGACGATATGCCTCTTTTGATGAAGAACTAAAAGAGGGCGATATAGTGGCCTTATTCCCCCCAACAAGTGGTGGATGAGATGATAGGTAAAAAAGAACTTGAAAGATATGATAGGCAGATTCGGATATTTGGCGTTGAGGGCCAAGAAAAGCTGAAAAAGAGTAAAGTTGCAGTGGTAGGTGTTGGCGGCTTAGGGAGTCCAGTGGCATATTACCTAGCCGCTGCTGGCATTGGAGAGCTTCTCCTTATAGACTGCCAAACTCCAGAACTCAGCAATTTAAACAGACAAATCCTTCACTGGGAGGAAGATTTAGAAAAGAATCCTAAACCAATTTCCGCAAAGTGGAAACTTGAACGATTCAATTCTGATATAAAAATAAGTACCTTTACAGGGATTTTAAATGTGAAAAACATCGAAGAAGTTCTTAAGGATATTGATGTGATAGTGGATTGCTTAGACAACTTCGAGACAAGGTACCTTTTAGATGAGTTCGCCCACAAAAAAGGAATACCTTTAGTTCATGGTGCTGTAGAAGGCCTCTACGGCCAAGTTACCACTGTAATTCCTGGTAAAACAAAAAGCCTTCGAGATTTATTCCCAACACCCCCAAGAAAAAAAGAAAACTTTCCAATCCTTGGTGCGACTGCTGGGGTAATTGGGGCAATCCAAGTAGCAGAAGTCATTAAACTTATCACAGGCTACGGTGCTCCACTAGCCAATAAACTTCTGATAGCTGATTTGATGCACAATTCTTTTGAGGTGGTGGATCTTGAAGGTTAAACTTTTTAAAAAGCCAGAGGACTTTGATGTTACCAATGCAATCGAACTAGCCTCCTCATCTAAAAGCGGAGGTTTAGTTATTTTTCTGGGAAAAGTAAGAGACGAAAGTCATGGAAGAGAAGTGAAGAGGTTAATATACGAAGCCTATGAAGAAATGGCTATCGAAGAAATGAATAAAATTCGAGAAGAAGCCTTAGAACGTTTTTCAATATTGGACATGATTATCTGGCATAGATACGGTGAACTAGAAGTTGGTGAAAACACTATCCTAATAATTGCAAGTGGAAAACACAGAAAAGAGGCATTTGAGGCTTGTATGTGGACAGTGAATGAGGTAAAGAAGCGCGTGCCCATATGGAAAAAAGAAGTAACAAATCAAGGAGAATTCTGGATTGAAGGTAATAGGCTCATTATGCACAAGAAAGGACATTAGGCCCAATTTTTATAATTTTGTGTTTTAATAAATACAATCACGAACTATAGTAAAATTAATAAGTACAAGTCAGCTCCCCCTTTTCTGGTGGTAAAATGGAAGCAGTGTATACGGCTCCATTTTGGAAGCGAGCTAGGAATATCACTGCCTTTGCAAAGCCACCTTGGAGTGAAAACAGACATACAGGAAAACTGGAAAGAGTTATAATACAGTTAGGGGCTGGTCAAGGGAAATTTTCAGAGATAACCGGAATCCCCCGTTCTATAGGGTGCATTGGAAACAACAGATTCATTTTAAGGGAAGAACCTGTTGAATTAGGAAGAGTAAAAGAGATATTGCAGGAATTCTCCACGATCTCCAGCGGAGATTTGTATCTCACAAACTATGACGACACAAGCGTATTAGAAGAGATAGCTGAATATGCTACTTCCTTGAGCCTCAAAAACATCTATCCAGTTATAAGGATTGAAGATTTTGATGATATCTCGCTACCAGTTGGTGTTAAGACTATTGTAGAAGCAGAATACTCTGAAGAAAACCTAGAAAAGATTGAGAAATTGGAAGATGTGCATGGACTGCTCTTGATGGTTAAAAGCGAATATTTAGACAAAATCCAAGAAATAGAATTTTATGGAGAAATCTATGTGGATTTGCTCTTCCCGGGTTCCCTGAAAAGGGTAGATTTCGATCTTATGGAAGCAAAAAGGTTGCAAACCCCAATAACCCAACACCATCCATGTCTAAGTGGCACACTGGCCATCACCGGAGAAGGGTTCGCCTTACCCTGTCCACTCTTAAGAAATTTCTTAAAAGGCAATATCAAAACAATGAGCCTAAAACAAATCCTCAGAAAGCGCAAACTCAAAGAATTCTGGAAAATGACAAAAAAGCACTTTGAACCATGTAATAAATGCCCGATCGCACACATTTGCCATGATTGTAGAGCCCTAGAATACAATGCTTCGGGCGATATTTATGGCATTGAATATTGTCCTATGAATGAATTAACTACCCTCAAAGAAACCAGACTTAAATGTGACCTACCTCGTCGTGAAGAGTGAGGTTTTCAGAGAAATGATGTGCAAAAAAGTTTTATGTCTGGAATGACATGTAATATAGGGGTGGATAAAATGGTCAAGATTGAAGTTGTTAATGTGGAAAAACCAGAGGGTGTTGAATGTATAATCGGCCAAGGGAACTTTTCAATATTCACCGTTGATGATCTGGCCCGTGCACTTCTGACAGCAGTACCCGGAATAAAGTTTGGAATTGCCATGAATGAGGCAAAACCCCAGTTAACAAGATATACAGGAAATGACAAGGAACTGGAAGAATTAGCTGCAAAAAATGCCGTAAAGATTGGAGCAGGACATGTATTTGTAATAATTATGAAAAATGCATTCCCAATAAATGTGTTAAACACCGTTAAAAACCACCCTGCAGTTGTAATGGTCTATGGGGCCAGTGAAAATCCATTGCAGGTTATAGTTGCCGAGACTGAACTTGGTAGGGCTGTCTTGGGAATAGTTGACGGAAAAGCCGCTAACAAGATTGAAAACAACGAACAGAAAAAAGAAAGAAGAGAGCTAGTGGAAAAGATTGGGTATACAATTGACTGAGACCAAATGATCCCAACCTTTTTATCTAATTCTTTATCCAGGTGAAAATATGAGAGTACTCTTTATCACATCTAATAAAGGGAAAGTGAAGGAAGCTAAGACTTACCTCTCCCCATTAGAAGTTGAAGTTCTTCAGAGACAGATAGACTATCCAGAAATACAAGCGAATACTCTTGAAGAAGTCGTGGAATTTGGAGTTATGTGGTTAAAGGATTATTTAGATGAACCCTTCTTTATAGATGATTCGGGCCTTTTTATTGAGGCTCTAAATGGGTTTCCTGGAGTGTATTCTGCATACATATACAAAACTCTCGGAAATGAGGGAATATTAAAATTAATGAACGAGGTAAAAAATAGGAAAGCCTATTTTAAAAGTGTCATAGGGTATTACGACGGAAGAGTTCATGTGTTTACTGGAATCACAAGAGGGCATATTATTAATGAGAAGAGGGGCAATTATGGATTCGGATTTGACCCAATTTTTCTACCAGAAAACAGTAACAAAACCTTCGCTGAGATGCAAACTGAGGAAAAGAATCGGATTTCACATCGAGGTATGGCCTTAGCAGAGTTTGCAAGATGGTTAAAAGAAAATTTTAAAAAGGAGTAAGTGACAATAATCCTCGGCAAGTTATTGAAGAAATGACAATTGTAAGGGGGATTTAGATGAGTGATGCGATAGACGCCGTTGATATGAAACTACTTAAGGAGCTTAAAGAGAACTCAAGGGAAAATATCGCTACTTTAAGCAAAAAGCTTGGAATCCCAAGGACAACTGTCCACTATAGGATCAAAAAACTTATTAATGAGGGAGTAATTGAAAAATTCACAATCAAGCCCAACTATAAAAAACTTAACTTAGGGACTACTGCCTTCATTTTAATAAGGTACAATCCTGATTCAGGCCTTACACAAAGAGAGATTGCCAAAAAGATCGCCCAAATCGATGGCGTTCACGAAGTTCATATAATAGCTGGAGAATGGGATCTTTTAGTAAAAATCCGAGCTCCCTCAGCTGAAGATATAGGGAAGGTAGTCGTAGATAAGCTTAGAGAGATCAAAGGAATCGGACAAACAGTAACGATGGTTTCCTTTGTATCTATTAAAGAAGAGCTTTAATTGCACTGGGCGATGATTACCGTTCTCCTTTCTGATTTTATGATGATGCGAGGATTTTTATGAGCCCACTAAGAGAGTTTTTACCTCTTAAATTTCTTCTAAAAGAGCGTGGGATGGTGGGGGCGCGGGGATTTGAACCCCGGTCCGCGGGTTTCTCCGGGTCAGAGCTCCAAAGGCTCATCCCCAAATCAGCAAACCCGCTCGTCTTCACACCTCTGGAGCCCGCGATGATAGACCAGGCTACACCACGCCCCCATCCCATAACACTAAAGCCAACACCGATTTATAAACTTTACTATGCTGGTATCTATCGCGGAGCAAATAGCACAAAAGAAAACTTTTGTGGACTATTTAACCATTTTAGGGATTATTTGGATAAAAATTTGTTTCTAAAAGGTATGATAAACCTGGTCCTTCACTGATGCTCCATTTCCTAGGGACATTAACCTTTGGTTGGTAACACTAATATCTAGAAAGCGTTTAAAAGATGTTACCATATTGCAAATTGGTGATACAATGCTCATCCTTAACAAACTAGTAGAGGAAAGTAAAGCTGAGGAAATACTTGAGTACGCACGGGAATTTCACGGACATGTATGTCCATATGTCGCTCTTGGGATAAGGGCCTCATTGATCGCTATGAACGAACTTAGAGTTGGAAGACTTGACTATTCAGCCAGTGTAGATGAGAGCATCCTAGCAATAGTCGAGACCAACAGCTGTTTTACTGACGGTATTCAGGTTACCACAGGATGCACTCTCGGAAATAATTCCTTAATCTATTTAGATCTCGGTAAAACTGCACTAACTCTTGTTAAACGCTCAACTTGGGAGGGGGTTAGAGTATACATCGACGCTGAGAAACTCGAAAAATACTATCCGCCAGAGGCGAGAGAGCTCTTTAACAAAGTTATAAAGGAGAGAAAAGGGACTCCAGAAGAAAGAGAACACCTAAGAGAACTTTGGGAAGAGACTGCAAAGAACATGCTCCATCTTCCTAAGGAGGAATTTAAAATAGAGCAAGTTAAGATTCCCCCAATTGAACAGGCCCCTATTTTTGAGAGTATCCGGTGCTCAGAGTGCGGAGAGCTAGCGATGTCAAGGAGAATAATATACATCAATGAAAAGCCCTTCTGCTTTAAATGCGCTGAAAAAGAGTATTATGCAGTAATTGGAAGAGGAATTATCAAAATCAAAGAAAAGGAGGTAAAATGATGCAGTTTTACATCAAACCAATTGGAATAATAAAATCCCCATACAAGAGTCAACCCGAATGCCCTACGCAGGGTAGACTCTCAGAAGAAAGCTTCACAATAGAGATTCTCCCAGAGTTTGAAGATGGTTTAAAGGATATAGAAACCTGCACACACTTAATACTCCTCTACTGGCTTGACAAAGCTAGAAGAGATATGCTAATAGCCATACCCCCACATGATAAAAGGGAACACGGAGTATTTGCAACACGTTCTCCTCATAGACCCAATCCAATAGGATTTGCCGTGGTGGAGCTTATAGAGAGGAAAGGAAGAGAACTAATTGTAAAGAGATTAGACGTAGTAGATGGAACACCCGTTATCGACATTAAACCATATTCCTCAGCTATAGACTGTGTGGAAAATGCAAAGATTGGATGGTTTGAGGAGGTGAATAAAGAATGAAGAGAGGCCTTTCGATCATAGTTTTACTCGTCCTCATCTCCGGATGCTTACAAAGTCAATCAACCGAGGAAGCTACGATAATCGTGAAAGACCTCGCCGGAAGAGAAGTCGAAGTTCCGACAAGCGTTGAGCGAATAGTGGCTGTTGGCCCCGGTGCCCTGAGGATCATAGTATACCTAAACGCGACTGACATGGTAGTGGGAGTTGAGGATTGTGAAAGGCAGTGGGGTTCAGGAGGAAGGCCTTATGCCATGGCCCACCCCGAGCTTAAAGAGCTCCCAAGCATAGGCCCTGGGGGCCCTGGAAAGCTCCCTGACCTTGAAGCCTTGATAAATGTGAAACCTGACGTTATTTTCATAACCTATGTTGATGCTAAGACCGCCCAAGATATACAGGAAAAAACCAGAATTCCGGTTGTAGTGCTTAGCTATGGGATACTAACGACCTTTGAGGATGAGGAACTCTTTGAATCTATCGAATTAGCTGGAAAAATCCTCAAAAAAGAGAATAGGGCCCAAGAGGTTATTAATTTCATTAAATCAATTCAAGACGACCTCCTGAAGCGGACAGAAAATGTTGAAAGTCCAACTGTTTATGTTGGAGGAATAGGGTACAGAGGAGCCCATGGAATAGAAAGCACAAAAGCAAAATACCCACCTTTTGTTGTATTGAATGCAAAAAATGTTGTTGATGAGCTTGGGAAGGGCCATAAATTTATAGACAAAGAAAAAATCCTGGAGTGGGATCCAGAATACATCTTCATAGATGAAGGAGGATTAAGCTTAGTGCTCGACGACTACAAAAAGAGCCCCGGGTTCTATGAGTCACTGAAGGCCGTGAAAAATGGCAACGTGTATGGAATTCTTCCGTATAACTACTACGCCACAAACATCGGCACGGCCATGGCAGATGCGTACTTCATAGGAAAAGTGTTATATCCCGAGCGTTTTGAGGATGTGGACCCTGTTCAAAAGGCAAATGAAATATACGAATTCCTTGTCGGCAAGCCAGTTTACGGAGAGATGGCCAACCAGTTCGGTGGGTTTGGAAAAATAGACATCTCCACTGCTAGCGTAAAATATTCACTACCAACTTCACCGTGATGCAACATGGAGTATGAGAAATACGTTGCAAATCGAATTTTAGCCGGTCTTTTTCTCTTTATTCTCATATTTATGGTTAGTGTATTCTCCATCTCCCATGGGGGGTATAATCTTTCAATAGACGAGGTCCTCAGAGCATTGAGTGGAAGAGGGGATTATAAAGCCGACATGATAATATGGAACATTCGTTTTCCCAGAGTGCTTGCTGGAATTCTCGTAGGAGCTTCATTGGCAATCTCAGGTGCGGTTATGCAGGGTTTCCTGAGAAATCCTCTGGCAAGTCCTTTTACCATGGGGGTCTCCCACGGAGCAATGTTTGGGGCCTCTATCGCCATTCTGCTGGGAGCAGGATATTCTGAAAGTTCAGGTAAGATAATTGTGAATAATCCCTATGCAGTAGTATTATTTGCATTTCTCGGTGCAATGAGTGCAACTGCCATTATTTTACTACTTGCAAAATTGAAAGGATTAAGCCCGGAGGCCATAATACTTTCAGGAATCGCAATGAGCTCCCTTTTTGTAGCCTTGACCACACTTATACAGTATTTTGCAGATGAGCTTCAACTTGCCGCGATGATCTACTGGAGCTTTGGAGATCTCGGAAGGACAACTTGGAGGGAAAATATCATACTTGGAATAATTTTTATGGGTATTTTTATTTATTTTGTCCTGAAAAGATGGGACTTGAATGCTTCGGCACTCGGGGATGAGATTGCAAAATCTGTAGGAGTTGAGGTGGAAAAGACAAGAGTAATTTCAACATTTTTAGCAACATTTCTGACAGCTGTAAGTGTCTCTTTTGTTGGAGTAATAGGGTTTGTTGGATTAATAGCACCTCACGCCATTAGACTTCTCTTCAGTGGAGATTATAGATTTTTAATACCCTTATCCGCCTTAATGGGCGCTCTTCTGCTTCTCACTGCCGACACAATTGCAAGACTTCTCTTTTCACCAATGACTTTGCCGGTTGGTGTTGTGACGTCATTTTTAGGCGCTCCGATGTTTATCTACTTGTTAGTGCGTATGGAGGGAGGCAAATGAAGGTTTTGAGGGTCAAAAACCTCAATTTTGGCTACAACGGTTCAAAAATTCTGTATGACATTTCTCTGGAAGTTGAACAAGGGGAATTAGTTGCCATATTAGGACCAAATGGTGCTGGAAAGAGCACTCTTATGAAGTGTATTGCAGGAATTTTCAAGTGTAAAGAAGTTGAGATTTTCGAAGAACCTTTACACCGGTACTCCCGAGAAGAACTCGCAAAAATAATAGGGTACGTGCCCCAGAGCATTACTCCCGGTTTTATAAGAGTTTTTGATATGGTTCTCTTGGGCAGGAGACCATATATAGGACTCACACCATCAAGGAAGGACATTGAAATTGTCAAAGAGACTCTAAAAAAGCTTAAAATTGACCATCTGGCACTAAAACCCTTGAACAAACTCAGTGGAGGAGAACTGCAAAAAGTAAACATAGCCAGAGCACTTGCTCAAGAACCAGAGATACTTTTAATGGACGAACCCACAAACAACCTTGACCTGAAAAGCCAGATTGAGGTCATGAGAATAGCAAAGGAATTTGCAGAGTCCGGTAAAACATCTATAGTTATCATGCACGACGTTAACTTAGCATTACGCTTTGCAGATAGGTTTGTTTTCATGAAAAGTGGCAAAATAATAAAAGATGGGGGCAAAGAGGTTCTCACGCCGAAACTTTTTGAAGAGGTTTACGAAGTTCAAGGACTCATCACGGAAATTAAAGGTATCCCCATAGTAATTCCAGCTTCAGAGAGCTGATATGTGAAAGAGGCTTTCCATCAATCTTCCAAAGAGATAGCTTAAGAACGCTGCACCTAGTCCAGTAACAACCATCTCAAAGATCTTTTTCCTTACTGAAATCCCTGAAAGTATTGAGATAACACTTGCAACTACTGCCAGAGCAGTTCCGGCCAGAAAGATTGAGAGGGGCAAGGCAAGCAAAGATGATGAAGCAATAAAATATGGCAATACTGGAAAGGCTATTCCCGTTAAATAGGCCAAGCCCGTGTAGAAGGCAGAACGTATCTCGTCCTCATTTCCACCCTGCACAAGAAGACTTATAATTGCACTTTCATTGGAAGAAAGTTTTTCTGCAACTTCTTTTGCAACATCCTCCGGCATGCCGCTTTCTAAAAGCCTTTCCATAAGCTCTTCCTTTGCCCTCTCTGAAGAGACTCTAAAAAGCACCTCCATTCTCTGTTTTACACTCTCATTTACCTGTCTTTGAGATCTAACCGAGATAAAAGCACCTATTCCCATAGAAAGTGCCCCTGCTACTCCAACTATCAACCCACTAATCCCCACTATCTTTGGATTATGAACGTAAACTGCCGAAAGTCCAGTAACAGCTCCCAAAAGCTCTACAAGACCATCGTTCATCCCAAGGACAAAATCCCTTATGTTTTCCACGTGGAAGCGTTTCTTGCTTTCGTAGAAAAAGCGCTCGTGTTCAAGCTCGTCTAGGATTATCTTCGAAATCACTTCTCTTTCTTCATCGCTAAGCTTGTATTTTGTTAGAAAGTTAAAATACTTCTGAATTGCCGAGTTTTCTCCCATCTCAAGCAAAGAAACAATAGGCCCCGGCCCTAAAAGCTTCCTAAGCAGTTTCACAAAAAAGAAGCTGAGCCTCCCTATTTTTACTTTTTTCGGTTTTTTATCCCTCTTGACCAAAAAGTCGTGCCAGAACTTTGAGTGATTAGACTCAATATGGGATAGCCTCAAAAACTCCTCTCTCAATTTTGGATCTTTTTCATCTCTACTCAAGGAAGCATAAAGAACGGAATCCTTATATTCGCCCTCGTAAAATTGGTTAGCTAATTTCAGTATCTCATCCATTTTCGCCCACCAAAAATGTAAAAACTTGAGAATTAATAAAGTAAATGGAAATCACTCCGTGGGGGCATAGTAGCACCTCCTCGGCGATGTTACTTTTCCTTCCTTTTTGAGCTTTTTAATTGTCTCCTCAACTTCTTTTTTGTCGAATCTAGCCTTTTTCATCTTTATATTTCATCACTACGAACTCCCTGTAGTCCATAACCTTTTCAAAACCCTTTTTGAGGTAGTACGAATAAGCCTCAAGCTCCGGGAAGGTTATCACGTAGGCCTCTTTTCCAAGTTTCCTAAGCCTTTCAACTGCAAATTCAAGAAGCTTTGAACCATATCCTTTACCCTTATATTCCGGATCAACCATAAAGAACTCTATAAGCCCTATTTTTTCATTTTTAATCTCCTCCGGCACCCACCAGACGTCTTTGCCCTCAATGTTGTAAACGAGGGCAACAGTACCGATTATTTTTCCATCTTCACTACGCAGGGCGTAGAGCTCGTCGAACTCATCTCTCAACCTAAATTCAAGAAAGGGCTCATAGACCTGCTTAAATTCCTCGAAATTATTAGTGCTCGGTTTTTTCTTTACCCATTCTAGGGCAGGGTAAGCCCCATTAGTTTCCTGATAAACCCGAAAGACGAACTTAACGAGCTCTTCTTTAAGTTCAAGTGATTTTTCAGTAAGCTCGATTCTCATTCTTATTCACCAAAGGTATATATGCCTCTTCACACTAAAATCTTACTGGTGATATTATGAACGAACTTGGGGGCACTCGCCTTAGCCCTAAAAGTCGAAAAAGCAGAACTCGGGTTTTACATCAAAATGGTCAAAAGGGCAAAGGATGAAAGAGCAAAAAGATGTTCCTTTTTTGATTGGAGAAGAAGCAGAACATTGGGACTTTGGGAAGGAGTTTGTAGAGAAGCTCCTCCAAAAACCAGAAGTGCCGCAACTCGATAAAGAGCTTTTGGAAAAGCTTACTCCAAAATACGGGGAGAATTCAGCGAGATTAAAGCTGTAGAATTGAGAATGCAACAAGAAAAGCCCACATGGGAGTTTTATGAGAAAACGGCAGAAGAAGTAGAGGATAAAACAATTAAGAAGATTTTTGAGGAGCTTGCAAACACAGAAACCCCCCACTATAAGCTTTTAAAGGCTCAATATAATTCAGTAATGAAGACAGGAATATGAATGGATTATCGGACTTCAACCTTGAGGTTGATTGAGCTGGTGGAGGTGAATAACATGCTGGCCAAATACCCATTTGAGATTCCGAAGAATAGACCTCTCTCACGGAGGGAAATTGCCCAAGCCCTACGCTGGGCAATTGAAGCTGAACTCGATGCCATAAGCTTCTACGAGCAGCTGGCCGAGCACATTGAGGACGAGAGGATAAAACACATATTCTTAGACGTAGCTAACGAGGAGAAGGAGCACTTCGGCGAGTTCCTCGCAGCACTCCTTGAGGTTGATGGGGAGCTTGCGAAGTACATGAAGGAGGGTTTTGAAGAGGTCGAGGAAGAGACAGGGATAAAGGTTACACTGTGACTTTTTTCCTTCTCTTTGCTATCCGAGCATTGAGTCAAGAAAGAGCATCACATAGAACCCCAAAAAGAAGCCCGCAGTTACAAGAAGCTCGTTCTTCTCGTGCTTATAAATCTCGGGAATCATCTCTTTTACCGTTACATACAACATTGCACCACCGGCTAAGCCAAGACCATATGGAAGCAGATTGTGGAATATCGTGAAGAAAAATGCTCCAACGAGAACCATAATCCATTCGGCCACCCCACTTAAAACACCCATCAGAATAGGCTGAAGTCTTTTCTTTTGAAGGGTTGCAAGTGGTAATGAAACGACAATCCCCTCAGGAAAGTCCTGTATTCCAACTGCAATTGCTGTTACAAGGCCAGTCTTAAGGTCAAACACTATAGATGTGCCCACGGCCAAGCCTTCAGGTAAATTGTGTATTATGACAGCTAAAACTATCAACCACATCACTCTCAGCTTGTCCTTAAGCTCTTCTGGGCCTTCGTAGCCTTTAACTAAATGTTTATGGGGCACAAAACGATCGATAGTATATATGAGGAGTATTCCAAGAAAAATCCCTACCCCAACAGGAGTAAAACTACTTGTAGATTCAATAGCTGGCAGGATTAAACTGGTAAAGCTTGCCACTATCATAACTCCAGCAGCAAAGGACAAACATACATCTATCCCCCAATCTGGCATTTTATTTGAGAATATAGCAAGCAATGCGCCAAAAGTTGTCATCAATGCAACGAAAAGTCCAGCATAAAAAGCAACTATCATTAAATTACCGTTGGAAAGGGTTAACAGGTAATTACTTAATGAGACAACAAAATTTTCTAACAATTTTAGGGCACCCTAATATATTTGCACTCCAAGTATATAAAGATTCTTAAAAAGAAAAATTCAAAGGCCAACGCGCATCATCTGACTATACATTCCCCAGTTCAGAAGAAGTTCATACTCTGCTCTAAGTGTGTAGTAATGCCCCTTCTCCATATCACTCAAAGAACACATAAGTCTCCTCTTCTCTTCCGTGTCCGCCATATTTTCTAGTGTTTCATACAATTTGCTTGCTATGTCCTTAGATTTCATTGCCCACCGGACGAGATCAATTATGTCTTGAATTTTCTCAAGCTTACTTGCAACGGGCTTTAACTCCGGCCCTACTTGCTCTTTGGGAAATATTAGTTCTTCTCCCGGAAATGTTTGAGCATAAAGCTTTCTCAAGAGTATTTCATGCTTCCTTTCCTCTTCCGCTAAAAATTTAAGTTTCTTTTTGAAGCTTTCCATATCCACATTCGCAGCCATGCTTTTATAAAACTCCCTTACACCAATTTCGGCCTTTATGGCCATTTCCAAAAGTTCTTTTAAGGAAAATTCATTCACCTTTTCACTAATGTGAATATAAAAGCTCTTTGTTAAAATCGCCAAGTCTCTCCACTGCCACGTAATGGAGTCTCACGAGAGTGTAAATCCATAGGATCATGGAAAAGAGGTACACTACCGGAGCGATTTCTCCAACAAAAAGACTAAGCCAGATAAATCCCACAAAAGTCCAGGATGATATCTCTGCAAGCCTCTTATACCTTTCAGGGGTTCTAACGTAGCCCGATATGGCATTAATGAGGAGCACAATAGCTACTGAAGAAGCTAGCTCAACGGTGTAGAAGCTATTCCTTACAAAAATTGCACTTCCAGCTACAATTCCAACCTGTAAGAGCATTGTCCATGTTGCCCTAACAAGTCCGCTTTCCGAAAGGGAGTAGGCTATTAAAACAGGCCCCAGAAGAATTGCAAAACTTATAATTGCTTGATGAACTTCAAACATTGTTGCGATAAAACCGAGTGAAGTCAATATTCCCCCAAAGAGGATATACCAGGAAAGCTTTCTATGCCCTAAAAAGAAGCTCTCAATCTTTCTTGAAAGGTTCCAAGTAAGGAAAATTCCCGTAAGGGTTAACAATCCGCAGATGCTCATGAGAGTTTGATAAACACTTACCATGCTTCCATCGTCCAAGTTTTTACCTTGATAGTTAGGAAACAAAGTAAATAAACCTTCCGGTAAATTTTTGCAGATTTTGGAGTATGCTGAAAATCAGTTCCAAGAAAAGCTTCTTTTCTTTATGTTCTTCAAAACCTCCACTCCCTCAAACATCTGGAGGACTCCAAACAATATCCCGCTGAAGAATGAGAATTCACTAACAAGATAATATCCCATCAGATAGAAGAAAAAGCTAATGAACAAGAGGAGGGAAGAAATTACCAGAACATCGGTATGAAGCCAGGAAAGTAAGTTATTAAGCTTTACACCCAAGAGTGCGGATAGTGCAAATAGAAGTGCCATCAATGGAAAAAGCAGTTCAACAGCTGTGAACACAGCATAAACCACAATAACAGCTGAAAAACCGACATACAGCCACATCCATACTCTAAGTCTGCCAAAGGAAAACACAAGCACAACAAAAAGGAAACTAATTGCTCCTATAAACCCTATAGCGTTTCCAAATTTTGGAAAAGTGAATTCGAGGACAGAGGCCAATGCAAACATTGCAGATGACAGATACATTGTATTCTCCTGTGTCCCTTTTACTTTCCATGCCAGCGCTGCACCAAGAATTGAAGCACTAAGGAGCAGGTAAGAGAGAGCTATACCTATCATTTAAAGCCATCTCCTGAGGTAGTCGTATATTCCCATACCAGAGTACACCCAGAGAATTACTGCGGAGGAGTATAGGAGAACTATGAGGAAAGACATTCCCTCCAAGGAAGTCCTATTAATGAAGTACCTCACCCAGCTGTAAGCCACAAAAAGCCAAGAGGATATTAGGAGAGAGTACCTCAAAAAGGGAGGAAGAACTCTCAGCATTAAAAGGGAATGAACCAGGATAAGAAGGGTTAAAAGAACGCCTATGTAGATAAGCTGTGCTGTAGTATCTGAAAAGCGGGAAACGAGAGATATTGAGGAGAGAATCAAAAGAAACTGGGCAACAAACCTCTTCGTTGGAACAAGAAGTCCAAATGTGCTGAATGAATAGATCATTACACCCGGCCCGGCAAGGAGGAGAAGCGTGATAACGTTCCTCTCAAACTCACTTGTTGGTTTCATAATGCATAAAAAGCCAATTGAGATTAGAATCCCGCCAAAAAGTGGGCCAAAAACGGCATATCTTTTCCCCGAGGTGTAGCTTTCCAATTTATTAAAGATAAGGGTAACATAGGCTATCCCCAAAACCGTGAGGGCCCCGTTGAGTGTCATTATAATCTGGTATTCGATCATCCCATCCACCAAATCCTTTCCCCAACTGTAAGGAACAGGAACAAAACAGCTCCGAAATAAAGAAACGCACTGAGAACATTAAATCCCGTCAAAAGTGCTCCAATGCTCAAAAGTGCAAATACGCTCGAAAAGAGCAGGGTATTTCTCGTATCTTCCCCAAGAATAAACGCATTCTCCCTAAGGCTTAAAGCTAAGATAGAAAGAACAACCAGTGTGCCCACGTGGAAGTATTTGAGATCATGGAACGTAAAGACAACAAGAAGTGTCAGGGCAACAATTAAGGGAAAGTACTCGTAGTGAATTTTTTTGCCCGTGTTAATTGAGATAAACCTTTCCACAATTAGCAAAATTCCTAGAATCCCAAAAAACTCAATTACGTCTAAATTAACTGCAAAAATTATCTCCACTATAGATGCCCCACTGAAGAGCAGGCCAAGTAAGAAGGCATAAGGCCGATGATGTAAGAGAGGGTTCTTTTTCTTTTTTGTGAAAAAGCCAATTATTATGAGAAGGCCAAGTAAAATATCGGGCAGTTCTGAAATTAGAACACATTCCATTAGAGCCACTCCCTCAGTGTTTCATAAGTTTTAAGTGTGGAGTATACCCATATAAGCAGGGATATGAAATAAATCAAGAGGACTCCATAGTGGATGCACGTTTGGGGGTTTTTGAAGGAATAGTAGCGAAGCCATGCATGGAGAACGAGAAGCCACGATGCAATCTTTAGGAGGTTTTTGTTAAAGCGCGAACAAACTGCCAAAGAGGAAATAGATTTCATGAGAATGAAAATAGGGAGAGTAATGCCAAAAAGAAGCAATATTACCCCAATTTTTCTCAAAGTGGGAAGTGGAAGAAACGAATAGATAACAGAAGACGCCAGAATAACAAAAACTTGCACCTTTAACTCTCTATCAATTTTAGTTTGTTTGATTCCTACAAAGAAGGGCAGAACTACGAGCAGGCCCCCGATAAGAGCAAAGAGGCTAGAAAGAGTAATAATAGATGAAGACAAAGCACCTTTAGTTGCTCTTATATCGAGCAGTCCTCCAATAACCAAAAGCATAATAAGTCCTCCAATTACCTGAAGGGCTTCAAGGGTTCTGTTTTTAATGTATAGGTTAAAAGCGCGAAATACCGAAATAGCAAGAGAAAACCCAGACAAGACCATGACTGCAATAGCAAGGCTTAATAGTGTATGCTCATCCAAGGGGCTCACCTACGATAATTTCCTTATTCAGTTCAAGCTTGTAAAACCCCGTAACCCCATAGGGAGACTTCTTAATTCGTATCCCCCTCGTTATTTTAAACCCATCAACGACCTCAACTATATCTATAACATGCGTTGCAGACTCCTCGAAGATGGCAAGAGTCTTGTCATCAAGCAATCTCTTATCCACCATCGACATCAAAATAAAACCACGTTCGAGAGCCATATTAGCTAATTCAGAGAAGAAGCGCTGAACGGTTTCAGATGGATGGAAAACAAGAAGAGGCTGGAGGAAGAATATACCAACGAAACGATCTTCTGGAACTTCTCTCATTGCATGGGTTATTTTAAAAAGCTCCTGCGGAGCAAAATCCTCCCCCAGGGTAAAGTAAATAACCCCATCAATGCCCTCTATCTTCTTAAGTCTCCTTTTAAGGCGAGGCGTTACAAAGACGACGGCTTTCTCTTTATTTTCTTTCAGAACAGCTAAGACTATCTCTATCCCAAGCTCTCCGATGGTGGAGATTAAAACCGTACTCCCCGGTTCAATTTCCCCGAGGAGCTCGTCGAGCTTGGGGATGCCGAGCCTCATACTTAGACCCCATGAAACAGAACTTCTTGGTGATAAACTTTAATACCTTTACTGGTTATTCTGTAAGGCCTGAGCTCCTCATCGAAGGTGCTTCCTCTAAACTTTATTATCTTAATACCTCTAAGAGTCTTTCCCCGTTCCTCAATTACTCTCAGCTCGATAACCCCACTCACAAGGTATTCTTCAATGTCACTATCCATGAGCTCTGAGGTAAAGAGGATTGTAGCTTTATACTTGGATATTGTCTTCAGAAAGGTCATAAAAGTCCTTCTGTACTCAAGCTCATCTAGAATCGTGAGCTTAATCATTGTTAGGGGATCTATAACTATCCTTGAGTACTTTTCAGCCTTGATCTCTTCGCTTATTGTCCTTGCAAGCTTCTCAAAGCTAGTTGCAAACTCCTCATAGAGGACATCAGCAAAGATCATCTTTTTCTCTCCCACTGGTGTTGCATCCACAATTTTTATGTTGGGATGATCCAGATTGAAGCCAAATTTACTCATATCTTCTTTGAGGGTTGAGAGGGGTTCTTCAAAAGTGATATACAAACCTTTTTCCTTGTTTTTGATCCCTTCCATCAAAAAGTGCATTGCAAGAGTAGTTTTGCCCGCCCCAGGGCCTCCTTTTACAAGATACGCCCTTCCGGGGATGAGGCCGCCATTAAGCATTTTATCAAGGCCTTCCACCCCTGTTGAGATCCTCACCATGTTACTCACCGCTGTAGAGTAATCCTACTTTCATCTTAATAAGCTTTGTCATTACCAAATAAGCGAAGAAAAGAAAACCATAAAAGAGAGTTACTTCACTCAATCTCGAGCCTGTTCTCCCAGAGGCCATGGATGCTGCAGTAGCTTAAGGCATAAAGTTTGCCTTTTTTGCTTGTCCTAAAGAAGAACTTAGCTATTGGCTCTGTTAATGGGTCCCCATGGTTTGCAAACTCAGTTCTGCCAATAAGTATTGGAAAGTTTTCTCCTTCTGGATGGAAATAAACTTCAATCCAAGCTATGTGGTGCTCTGGTGTGTTAGGATGGGAGATTTCTTTACCAACTTGAACTTTTATTTTTATTAGTTCTCCTTCCTTCTTGTATTCTATAGCGGGGATGTGTTTTTCTCCTTTCCAGTCCCCACTTCTTATAGTTCCACTAATCATTTTCAATCACCTCAATCCTCTATCCTCTCAAACATATCTTTTGGAGCCCCACAAAGCGGGCATACCCAATCATCCGGAATTTCCTCAAACTTCGTTCCTGGATTAATTCCACTATCTGGATCTCCTGTTTCCTCATCGTATATATACCCACATACTATACATTTCCACTTTGCCATGTTTCCATCACCCTAATATTATTAAACCAACCTTATAAAGTTTGTACTCCAAACTAAATAGAGCAAAAAACGAAAGAACTACTCAAACACCACGAACTTTTCTCTTGGAGCACCACAAACTGGACAGTACTCCGGAGCTTCATCAACTGTTGTGTAACCACAAACTGGACATATGTAGACCTTCTTTATCTCTATATCCTTTTTCTGTTCTGCAAGCCCTTTTGCCTTCTTGTAAAGCTCTGCATGAATTTTTTCTGCCTCTAAGGCATAATGAGTACTCCTCACAGCCTCTTTCTCACCCTGGAGCTCAGCAGTTGCTTTGTAAACTGGATACATTTCTTCGACTTCAAAAGTCTCCCCATCTATTGCTACCTGAAGGTTGCTAGGAGTGTCCTTAATGTTGCCAAGTGCTTGATAATGATTTTTAGCATGTACAAGCTCAGCAAAAGCTATTGCTCTAAAGAGCTTTGCTATATTAGGGAATCCTTCCCTTTCAGCAACATCTGCAAAAATTAGATATCTCATATGCGCTTGGCTTTCTCCTGCATATGCATCTTCAAGAAACTTCTTCGTCATTTTTCTTTCGACTACCATAGCTACCACCCCAAAACGACATTATTAATTCGATAGAGAAATATAAAAGGTTTTCTATCCGAAACTTATAAAGAGGAGAGGAAATATTAAAGTTCGTCAATGCTAACTCTAGACTTTATTTTCCTTTCAAGTTCTAACGCCTTTTTCACGTCTTTAATGATAACTGCCCCAACAACTTTCCCTTCCTTAAAAAATACCTTTGTTTTATTATCTAACCAGTTCCCATTCCCTTTTGTTTCTCCTATGATAGCTATGGGAAAGTCACCAAACTTAAAAAGGGTAGAACGAAACTCAAAAGCGTACCTATCTTCTTCACCCCGTATGAGATTTGCAAGAACTCTTGCGTGTCCCATTGCACCTTTAGCTGTTCCACAGATTATTCCGTTATATTCTGCACAGTCCCCAATAGCATAGACATCCTGAGCTGAAGTCCTGAATCGGTCATCAATTAAAATTCCCCTGCCTGCATGAATGCCACTCTTCAGGGCAAGTTCCTTTATTTTCTCTGCATCTCTTAATGTTCTGAGTGGCATTAGATTCTCTTTTCCTTCTATCATTGGCTCTCTAGGTCTGGCCCCTGTAGCTATTACGAGAAGATCATAAGAAAGTTCCCCTGCACTCGTTATCAATTTTTTCCGGGCTCTATCTATAACCTCTGCTTTAGCTCCCAGCCTTGGCTCTATCCCTTTATTTTCATACCACTCAAGCGAATAAGGAAAAGTTTCTCCTTTTTTACAGTCCCTGCTATGTAATGACTCAACAGGGGTTTGGTATAGTAAGGAAGATTCTCCTGCTCTATAATAGTTACCTCGTATTCGTCGGAAAGCTGCTTTGCTAATTCAACTCTCCCAGCGCCATTTCCAACAATCAAAAGCCTCATAAAATCCCCTCATGGTTGAGTTTTAGGTAGAACTGTTTTGCATCCTCCTCAGATGCAATTACATATCCCCAAATCTCCTTTTCAGGCAGTTTCTCCAATTTTTTAACAATTTCTTCTTCCATTAACATTACCCCAATAATATTTTCTATAATTTCTATTTAAGGGTATTCAGAACGATCCTAATAGTTCTCATTCAAAAACAAATGATATCGAGTTTTGGATGTGACCTACTTCTTCCTGAGAAGCGAGTTTTCAGAAAAATATAACACTTAAAAATTTAAAGAGGAGTCATTTCCTAAACTTCTGGATGAGCTTTCTCACACATTCCCTTATCCGTACTTCGTCTTCTGGAGTGGTTTGACCTTTCACCTCAATTGTATCCACATGGTCGAACTTTGATCTTTTGATGAGCGTCTCTATTTCTCTTCCTGCAACTCCTGCCCATCCAAAAGTACCAAGTATAAGCACAGGTTTTTCATAGTTGGCTTTATCAAGTAGCTCGTAAAGAGTGTATCTTATGCGGGGATGGATGTTTGCTTCATAAGTCGAAGCCCCAATTATCAAGGCCTCACTATCGGGAACTTCTCCAAGGATATCACTAACTGCGGGTGCTTCTTTATCTGTAAACTTGTAAACTACTGGATTAAACCCTTGTTTCCTTAACTCATCAATAGCTATTTGGATACTTTTTTCAACAAATCCATACATTGAATCATAGACCACTAGAACTTTTCCTTTCGTTGGAACCCCAGCTCCAACTTTTGCATAGTATTCAAAAATCCTCTGCGGGTTTTTACGCCATATTAAACCATGGCCAGGGAGAATCATTTTAACATCATTCACAATACCAAGATTCTTTATTTTCTCGAGATTTTCTACAATGTACTTGTGATAGTGGCCAATGACAGTTACAATATACTTCGTTACATACGGAAGGTACTTCTCCACAATTTCATCATCACTATCATCTATTGCCTCAGGGATAGAATAACCACCCCCTACATCACAGCCAAAGATTATCTTGTCCTCAACCAAGTACGTTATCATTGTATCGGGCCAGTGCAGCCATGGAACTGTTATGAATTTAAAAGTTCTGTTTCCAACTTTGAGTTCTTCTCCATCTTTAATCACATAGACATTCTCCTTTATTCCAAAAAACGCCTCTAAGAGTCTTTTAGCAAAGACGGTGCCAATTATTTTCGCTTTGTATCCATTCGCTTCCAAAACTTTTGGTAATGCTCCACTATGGTCAGGTTCCATGTGATGAACAACTATGTGAGTTATCTCCTTCGGATCAACAATACTAGAAAGTGCCTCAAAAAATTCTTCCGTATAATCTTTTTTCCAGGCATCAAAAAGGATAACAGCATCATCAGTTTTCATGAGATAAGCGTTGTAAGTTATTCCCTCTGGGATATCCCAGGTCGCCTCGAAGTACTTTATCTGGTCATCATCAATCCTCAAAAGGTAGAGTTCCGGCCTTTCTAAAAGCTTTTCAATCCAAACCTTTGGCATTTTTCATCATCCCAATTTAGTTCAGAAATAAAAAATATAAAAGGTTTTCACCCTTGCAAAAACTCGAATATCTCATCAAGATTGGGAAGTTCCTTATAGGATACACCTTGAAGAAGACTATCTTCCCTTCTTCATCAACCAAAATGTTTGTCCTCTCTGAAATTCCATTTTTTCTCTAAAAATACCGTATAGCTTGGCAACTTCCCCATGAGGCCAAAAGTCGCTTAAGATTCTGAGCTTTTTAAGCCCCATGTGCTCTGCCTAGGCCTTCTTAGCGGGCACCGAGTCAACGCTTATGCCTACCGGAACAACGTTTAAACTTTCAAATTTTTCGTAATTTTCTTCAAGCACTTTCATCTGTTTCTCGCAAACACTTTGTCCATGCCAACAGATGGAAAGAAAGAAGAATTTTCTTCCCCCTAAAATCAAAAAGCCTAAACTCTTTCCCATCCTGGTCTTTCAACACAAAGTCCAGAGCTTTTTTATCAACTTCCAATTTTCTCACCTCAAAATTATGAACCTTTCTTGCAAATCAGCGGCACCACCCAAAACAATAGAAACATCTTCCTTGAACTCGACCATATTCTATCCCTTCCAATAAAGTTCGATTTTCGTCATAATAAGGTTTGCGAATTAGGTTTATATAATTTTCTTCCAAATACTTAACAATGAAAAAGGTGAAGAAAAGAAATCACTCAAGCTTCTTATAACAGAACCACCAGTCGTAACACTCGATTTCGCCCTTGACCTTCTGCTCCTCGCGCTTCTTGATCTGCTCGGTAGTTCCGGCTGGGGGGAGTATCACTCCGTCACCTATGAGCTCATTGTTGGGCCACTTGTGGGGCAAAGCTACCTTCTTTTCAGTGTTTATTTTGAGGGCCTTTACAAGCCTTAGTATCTCATCCCAGTCCCTGCCAACTTCAGCCGGGTAATAGACAATCGCTCTTATAATGCCTTTGTTGTCAACAACAAAGACGGCCCTCGCGGTTTGGGTTGAGGTACTGGGTATCATACCAAGTTTCTCTGCAAGAGTACCTCTATCATCTGCTATAACTGGGAAAGTTATTTCGACCCCAAGGTTCTCTTTTATCCACTCTATCCACTTGAGGTGGCTGAAGACCTGATCAATGCTAAGTCCAATCGGCTCGGCCCCGAGCTTCCTGAACTCTTCAACGCGTTTCTGCATGCCGTAGAACTCGGTGGTACATACTGGGGTAAAGTCTGCAGGATGACTGAAAAGAACAAACCACTTACCTTTTTCTACAAAATAGTCCGGCAGTTTAACTACGCCATCGGTTGTTTTTACCTCAACTTCCGGGAACTTTTCTCCTATCACTACCATTTTCATCACCTATTTATTATTTCTATTCAAAACTTAGAAGTTCGAATATATAAAGTTTTTGGTTCCCCTAACAAAATTCGCATTTAATTAATTCGATCTCCTTTCTATCCACACAATTTGAAGAAGAAACACAAACTTCAAATCGAAGCAAGCCTCAACACAAAATCTGACTTCCCACAATATTTTTTCAACCGATCTATAACCCTATCATCTCCCCCAAGTACTGGCCATAAAATAGAATCAATGTGCAAGGGGGGAATGTTAACCTCTAGAGCTATTTCTCTCCAAAACTTTACTAGGTCCTGTGAGGTGAGTCTTTTTGTATAATTTTCGATTCTAAAGTCTTTGGGAATATCAATCTCCATGGGATAAGGAATGAACTCCCCAAAAGCTATTCTTGATGCGTAACCAAACATTTTAACTGCAAACACTATTGTTTTAGCTTCCCCTTTACTCCTCATTGCCCTCGCAAGATCATTTCTAAACTTCACCATATTGCGATAATAATCCATCAGATCTTTTACCGTCAAGGTGTCTAGAAAAGGCTCCAACTTTTCAAGACGTTTTAGTTTTGGCTGTAGTATCCTCTTATTGGTTTTTGACTTTGGCAGAAATTCAAAGTATGCTCTCAAAATTCCCTCTTTTGGTGGATTTTGGGAAAAATAATGTGAAAATTCCAACCACCACTGCTCCCCCTTACCAGAGAGCTGATAACTAACAATAGAATTCGCTATAACAAGCTTAATGAAGAGTTCATCATCGCCAAGATTCTTATGGAGATTTTTTAATGCTAAAAACTGGAGATCCACTTTTTCTTCGATAATTCTCGCGCATTCGATCCCCAGTTCCATAAGGATATTTTTAAGTACTTCAACTTTCAACGCTTCCACCAAAACAGAAAGGGATAAAGGACTTATAGAGTTTGCGAAAAAGGAAAGGGAAACTAATCAACTTTTTTCTCTTCTGCAGACTCTTTCTTTTCTTTAGATGGTTTTGGCTTTGCTGGTGGTTTAAGCCCATAACCGAGTATTTTAAATTCAAAAGTGCTTCCGTCCCTAAGGATATATCTAACTTTCCCATCTTCAAGATATTCGATCTTGGCTAATGGATGCCTGTAGTCTTCGAATTTTCTCACCATATCCTCTGGCAATGGAACCCAGTCAAAGAGCTCGAGTTCTTCTTCTTTCCACTCTGTAGTTAAGATATAGTGCTCAACATGGCCCAATGCTCCAGTAGGACATACATCAACACAGAACTGACAGAAGGTACATCTTCCAT
>Ga0190363_1000473_pt1 | contig 23512 bp, 21 predicted proteins | sample 48721867_MG_FD_161272 | JGI IMG/M metagenome (GOLD analysis project Ga0190363, IMG submission 161272) | Hydrothermal vent microbial mat bacterial communities from Southern Trench, Guaymas Basin, Mexico - 4872-18-6-7_MG | ecosystem: Environmental > Aquatic > Marine > Hydrothermal vents >... | reverse complement strand
CATGATAGGCTTCTAGAAGAATCAGACAAATACACGCTTTACGTGTGTGAGAACTGCGGTTACATCGCATATTATGACATGAGGCAGCGAAAGTACGTCTGTAGAATCTGCGGAGAAAAGGCGAAGGTCTCCCCTGTTCAAGTCTCATATGCCTTTAAACTTCTACTCCAAGAGCTTATGAGTCTCTGTATCTCTCCGAGATTAATTCTTAAAGAGAGGGCATAAAGATGGCGGTTGAGGAATCTTACGGAAAAGTTATTGACGCCATCCGTTTCGGAATACTCTCTCCTCAGGAGATACGTAAGCTTTCAGTTGCGGAGATAAAAACGGCGGATACGTATGATGAAGACGGAGCGGTGATACCCTCAGGGCTGATGGATAATAGACTCGGGGTTCTGGAGCCGGGGCAAAGATGCGGGACATGCGGTAACACAGCGACAAAGTGCCCGGGTCACTTTGGCCACATTGAACTGGCTGTTCCAATAATACATGTCGAATTCACTAAGAATATTCACGACTTCCTTCAAGCGTTCTGTAGAAACTGCGGCAGGATCCTGCTTGACGATAAAAATATATCGAAGGCTAAGGCTCAGAGTGAGGAGATCAAGAAGCTACTTGGAGAGGTTCCGGGCTCCTTTTACCGCAATCTTCTTGAGCATGCTAAATCAATAATGCAGTGTCCCCACTGCGGGGCGAAACAATACAAGATAGAATTCGTTAAGCCTACGATCTTCTATGAACATACGGAAAAGGGCGTGCAGCGGCTAACCGCAAGCATGATAAGGGAAAGATTTGAGAGAATACCCGATGAAGATCTAAAGATTCTAGGATACGATCCTGAGCACGCTCGTCCAGAATGGATGATACTTCAAGTTCTTCCAGTCCCACCAGTCTATGTTAGACCATCGATCACCCTAGAGTCTGGAATAAGATCTGAGGATGATCTTACCCACAAACTTGTAGATGTCATTAGAATAAATGAAAGGCTCAAAGAGAACTTGGAAGCTGGAGCTCCAACACTTATAATTCAAGACTTAACAGAGCTCCTTGAGTATCACGTAACAACCTATTTCAATAATGAATCCTCCGGCATCCCTCCAGCTAGGCACCGCTCAGGACGAGCTCTGAAGACTCTATCGCAACGGCTTAAGGGGAAAGAAGGAAGATTCAGAACAAATCTATCCGGAAAACGCGTTGATTTCTCAGCGCGTACAGTTATAAGTCCAGATCCAAACCTAGATATCAATGAGGTTGGAGTTCCCCTAGAAATAGCTAAGAAGCTTTCTGTTCCAGAAAAGGTTACTCCATGGAATATTGAGGAGATGAGAAAGCTAATTATCAATGGGCCGGAAAAGTATCCTGGGGCTCTTTACCTTATAAGACCAGACGGCAAGCGAGTTAGGCTAGAATTCGTTATTGATAGAGAGAAGATTGCCGAGTCTCTAGAGCCCGGATTCATTGTTGAGAGGCATCTGCGAGACGGAGACGTAGTAATATTCAATAGGCAGCCGTCCCTTCATCGCATGTCTATAATGGCGCATTACGTTAAAGTTCTCCCCTACAAGACTTTCCGTCTTCATCTCTGCGTCTGCCCGCCATACAACGCGGATTTCGATGGAGACGAAATGAACCTGCATGTTCCCCAGAGTGAAGAGGCTCAGACTGAAGCCCGAATCCTAATGCAGGTTCAGGATCATATTCTCTCTCCAAGATTCGGCGGTCCAATAATAGGTGCTATCAGAGACTTCATAACGGCTGCTTATCTCCTCACCCGAAAATCCACACTTCTCACTAAGAAGGAAGTCTGCAAGCTTTTAATGGCGGCTGGATACGAGGGGGAGATTCCTGAGCCAGCGATAAAGAAGCCTCAAGAGCTATGGACTGGCAAGCAGATATTCAGCCTCTTTCTCCCTAAGGACTTCAGCTACTCTCTCAAGGCCAGCATATGCAGAAACTGTGATGTTTGCCTACGTGAGAAATGCCCATATGATGCATATGTAGTCATAAAGAACGGAGAGCTGATATGCGGAGTAATAGATAAAAACTCTATAGGAGCCGAAAAGTCCGAAAGCATTCTGCATAGACTTATAAAAGATTATGGAACTGAGGCTGCGAGGAGATTCCTTAATAGCATAAGCAAGCTTCTCACCCGATTCATAACTATGCGCGGCTTTTCCTTCTCCTACGAAGAACTGAACCTATCCCCAGAAGCCAAGAAGAAGATCAGAGAGGTGATAAGCATCGCTGAAAAGAAGGTTTCAGAATTCACAGAGCAGCTACATAAAGGAACGCTGGAGCGGCTTCCAGGATTAACCCTTGAGGACTCATTCGAGATCTACGTTATGAACGAATTAGCTAAGGCTAGAACCAAGGCTGGAGACATAGCCGATGCTGATCTAAGCATGAATAACGCTGGGGTGATAATGACGAGAAGCGGAGCTAGAGGCTCCACGATCAATATAGGTCAGATGTCCGCATGTCTGGGACAACAGTCAGTACGTGGCAAAAGAATTATGAGAGGCTACATGAACAGGGCTCTTCCACACTTTAAAGTTGGAGATGCTTCGCCGAAGGCCCGCGGCTTTGTCTACTCATCTTATCGTGATGGACTGGATCCCGTGGAGTTCTTCTTCCATGCTATGGGTGGTCGTGAGGGACTTGTGGACACTGCTGTGCGAACCCAGCAGAGCGGGTACATGCAGAGAAGGCTGATAAACGCGATGGAGCATCTTAGAGTTGAATATGACGGCACCGTTAGAAACTCGACTGGAGATATCATACAGTTTAAGTATGGAGAAGATGGAGTTGACCCTGCGAAGAGCGATCATGGAAAGGCGGTAAACGTTGCGCGGCTTGTCGATCAGATAAAGCTGATCGATGAAGGGAGAAAACCAGCCTCTAAAGAATATATCGAGAAAAGCCTAGAAAAAGTGAAGAACCAGCTGACACCTTTACTTCTAGATGAGCTCAGAACGAACCTTTCACGTGCAAAGTTAAGTGCGAAAGGAGCAGACTTGGCTATCAGATCAACGGTTGAACACTACAAGCGTTCTCTCGTTGAGCCAGGAGAGGCTATTGGAATAGTGGCAGCTCAATCGATCGGTGAACCTGGCACTCAGATGACCCTAAGAACCTTCCATTACGCAGGTGTTAGAGAAATGAACGTAACGATAGGTTTACCGCGCCTCATCGAGATAGTTGATGCGAGAAGGGAACCATCAACACCGATCATGACGATCTACTTAAATGAAGAGTATGGCAAGAGCAGAGAGAAGGCGACAGAAGTTGCGCGGAGGATTCTCCACACGACTGTTGAAGACGTGGCCTCTGAAGTCTTCATCAATCCGGAGACTGGAGGAATAATAATAGAGACAGATCCGGCGAAGATGAGGGAGAGAGGCGTAACGATGAATGATTTAGTTGAGGTTCTAGAGAAACAAAAGTATCTTGTAAAGGTGGAAGATAATAAAATCTTCGTCGACTCGAAGAAACCTGTAGATCCAAAGAGACTTCTAAGTCAGATATCATCAATGCGCATTAAGGGAATTCCAGGAATCAAAAGAATACTTGTGTCTGAGGAGGAGGGAAGATGGATCATAAGGACGGATGGCTCAAACCTGCCAAAAGTTCTTGAGGTCGAAGGAGTCGATCCGACGAGAACAACTACTAACAACATTCATGAAATCGCGGAGACTCTTGGAATAGAGGCTGCCAGAAACGCTCTTATAAGAGAAGCATCATCAGTGCTTGAGGAGCAGGGCCTTGACGTGGACATTCGACATATAATGCTTGTAGCGGATATTATGACCGCAACTGGCGAGGTTAGACAGATAGGTAGACATGGAGTAAGCGGAGAGAAGGCAAGTGTACTTGCTCGAGCAGCATTCGAGATAACCGTTCCAAATATTGTCGAAGCCGCTGTTAGAGGAGAAACCGATAATCTTAAAGGTGTCACCGAGAATGTAATAGTTGGCCAATTCATTCCCATAGGTACAGGATTAGTCGACATTTACATGTCTGCTATGCCATCAAAAAGCAGTGAGGTGAAGTCCAGCGGTGAATCTTGATCGGGCACTTGGAGTCGCTGTGAAGACGGGTAAAGTATTATTTGGCGCCAACTCGACCATAAAAAATGTTATGACTGGTAAAGTTCGGCTAGTAGTATTAGCATCTAACTGTCCGGATAATATCCGAAAAGATATAGAGAAATACTGTAAAATTTCAAGAATCCCCTTTGTTGTATCTTCGAGAAATAATATAGAGCTAGGTAGAGTCTGTGGAAAACCTTTCTCTGTTTCGGTTCTAGCCATAAGAGATCCTGGAGACTCAGACATATTAAAGGTGGCGGGCGAGAATGATGTCTAAGGGAATAAAATTCACGAATCGTGAATTACAGTTCATATCATTATTTGAAAGCATCACTGGGGCGACTGTGAGAGATTGCATAATAGACGATGAGAATAACCGGATAATCTATGTTGTGAAAGAAGGAGAAGCAGGTATGGCTATCGGAAAACGAGGGAAAAATATCAGTCTACTTGAGAAGATGACTGGGAAAAAGCATGAAGTCATTGAATTCTCTGATAATCCAGTAATATTCATAAGGAACGCTCTGCGTCCAGCCAGACTTAGAGAGATACGAATAACTCAGAGAACTGATGGAAAAAAGATAGCGGTTGTCTCTGTGGATCCGAGGGATAAGGGAATAGCCATCGGAAAGAATGGAAAGAATGCTGAAAGAATCAGATTCTTAGCTAAACGATACTTCGACATAAGCAACGTTTCCATACTTTAAGCATCTCCCCACGTAGATGATATCGAAAAATAGAAATGTTTAAGAATGTTTTTTCGTCACTGCTTTATTAATAGAGTCTAAAGAGGAAGAATCAAAAATGGGCAAGTCTCCTAAGGGAATGTTTGCTGCTAGGAAATTGCGTTTAAATAGGAAGAAGTGGAGATGGAGTGACATCGACTATAAACGACGCAAGCTTAGACTGGATGTTAAATCAGATCCTCTTGAAGGCGCCCCTATGGCCCGCGGAATAGTCTTAGAGAAAGTTGGTCGTGAAAGTAAGCAGCCAAACAGTGCCATAAGGAAATGTGTCCGCGTTCAGCTCATAAAGAATGGGAAAGTTATAACCGCCTTCCTTCCAGGAGACGGCGCATTAAACGTTGTCGATGAGCATGACGAAGTAATCGTTGAGGGAATAGGCGGCTCACAAGGCGGCGCGATGGGAGATATTCCAGGAGTTAGATGGAAGGTTAGCATGGTTAACGGTGTTTCTCTCAAGGAGCTGGTTCTGGGAAAGAAGGAGAAGCCTTTGAGGTAAGCTTCTCACATAGGTAAACTTTTAATCTGTTTCTTAATTCATAAATGGAGATTAATCAGCAGACCACGTCATGGATGATATCTTCTTTATAATCTCCAGCTTCTGTCTCGAGCTTTTATACCTTAACGGAAAATGCTTCCTAATAGGTATAACCAGCAAGTGTAAGATTTTATTCTTTGCATCATCCCATATCTCAATCATGTCCTTCTTGATCTGAAGATCAGAGCATTCCTTTATCACCTCATAGATATCGCTGAATTCCTCATTCGTCTTAGAGAGTAAAATACGATCGTCAATCTTAAGCGCGTAAACTTCCATCTTTCTCTTTTCTATGCATTCTCTAACTAAATCGTAGATTCGGTCGATATCCGTCTCTATATCTGTTATTGCTCCATAGTTGCTATTTGATCTTAAGAAGCTCTCCATCAAAGTCTCAACAAGCCTATTAAGATTTACATCTTCCTCTTTAAATTCTTCCTCGACTCTCTCTTTTAGAGGAGAATCGTTACTCATTAAAGTTCACTTGAAAGGATCTTAAATGGAATATTTACATCTTTCCAGATAAAAGATTAATGGGGCTTCCTGCTTTTCTAAGCAACATCGCTGAAGCAATACTGAAATAACAATAAAAATAAAATTAAGGCGTGAATAGAAAGGGATGCGGAGGAATCATTTAGTATGAAGCAAAAGAAAGTAGTGACGTTTGGGGAGATAATGCTTCGTCTCTCTCCTCCGGGTTTTCTTAGATTCGTCCAAGCTAGGTCTTTCGAAGCAATATATGGCGGAGGAGAAGCAAATGTAGCTATCGCCTTAGCAAACTTTGGAGTGCCAGTTGATTACGTAACTAGGCTTCCTCCACATGAGATTGGTGACGCCTGCATAAACTATCTACGCCAGTTCGGAGTTGGAGTGGACAAGATCATTAGAGGCGGGGAGAGAATAGGCATATATTTCTTGGAGGTAGGAGCTGTTCAAAGAGGAAGCAAAGTGATCTATGATAGGGCTAACTCTTCATTCGCAACTATCAAGCCAGGGATGATCGACTGGGAGAAAGTCTTCTCAGATGCTTGCTGGTTCCACTGGACCGGAATCACACCTGCAATAAGCGAGGGAGCCGCTGAAACATGTTTAGAAGCTGTTAAAAAAGCCAAAGACATGGGACTGACGGTCTCATGTGATCTAAACTATCGTAGCAAGCTGTGGAAGTGGGGTAAAACAGCAAGCGAGGTAATGAGCGAACTCGTTAAGTACGCGGATATAGCTATGGGAAACGAGGAAGATGCAGAAAAAGTCTTCGGAATTAAAGCTCCCGGCGTCGATGTGTTAAGGGGAAGAGTTGAAGCGGAAAAATATCTTTATGTGGCGAAGAAGCTCATGGAGAAGTTTCCAAATTTGAAGAAGGTCGCTGTTACTCTGCGGGGAAGCATAAGTGCAAGTCACAACACATGGTCGGGTGTACTTTATGATGGCGAGAACTTCTATACGGCGCAGATATATGATATAATACCTATCGTCGACAGAGTTGGAGGCGGAGATGCCTTCGCTGCCGGTTTGATCTATGGATTCCTCAAGTTCGGCAATGATCTTCAAAGGGTATTAAACTTCGCAGTTGCGTGTGGCTGTCTAAAACATACTATCTTCGGAGATGCAGCTATACTCTCAATTGAAGAGGTTGAGAAGATAGCCGCCGGCATAACCTCCGGTAGAGTTTCTAGATAGAATGATGGAGGTGAAGATTTATGGCGAAGTTTATGAAACATGAAGTTATCGGAAAGATACTTGAAATAGGGCTTGTTCCACTTTTTTATAATGGAGACATCGAAGTAGCAAAGAAGATAGTCCATGCATGTGTCAAAGGAGGAGCTAAGGTAGTAGAATTCACAAATAGGGGTGACTTTGCATATCAGGTATTTTCGGAACTGGCCAAATGGTGTAGCAAGGAATTTGATGATGTGATTCTAGGAGTAGGTTCAGTAATTGACCCGATGACAGCAGCCCTTTATATAAACTGCGGAGCTAACTTCGTGGTCAGTCCAGTCTTTAACCCTGAGATCGCTAAGATCTGTAATCGACGTAAAGTCCCATACATGCCGGGTTGCGGAACACCCTCAGAGATCTCCGCGGCTGAAGAGATGGGATGCGACATAATTAAAATATTTCCTGGAAATAGGCTAAAGCCAGAGTTCATCAAGAGCGTACGCGGGCCATGTCCATGGGTGAACCTTATGCCGACGGGAGGGGTTGATGCGACTAAGGAGAGTATATCGTCATGGATTAAGGCTGGCGCCGTTGCCGTAGGTATGGGGTCAAGACTGGTCCGTAAAGACCTAGTTGCAGCCGGAGACTTCGACGCGATAACGAGAAAGGTTGAGGATTGCATTCGATGGATACGGGAAGCTAGAGGCACCCCGCTATTTCTAGGAGTGGAACATGCTGGAATATGCCTTGAAGAGAAGGTTGCAGCTGAAACCGCGGACTGGTATGCGAAAACATTTGGTTTTGAAAAGAAAGAGAGCAGACTGGCATGTTTCATCTCAGGTAAGGGACCTGGAAGAATAGAGATCATAAAGACGCCTAGCCCCATTAAATATCATATAGCCATACGGGTTTCAAATCTCGAAGCCGCCTGTGAATACTTAAGAAAGATGGGAATCGAGCTCGAAGAGCCTCAGACGAGTAATGGATATAAGGTAGTATTTCTCAAGGATCCGGATCCAGCGGGCAACCGCGTATGCTTAGTCTATACTTCATAATACTCTAAATTCCCCTTTTTTATTAGCCTATCTTTCCTAGAATCGCTGCAAAAGATTCTTGATTTTTGGGTAAGATATTTCTGAGAGTGTGCGGTCTGGAATTTAGAGGTAAACCTTCATGGATGCTAACATACTTGATGTTCAGAATCAGAAGCCCGAGAACGAGATAGAGCTAGAGAAAGTTGGGGTTGAAGGCTTAAGGAAATACGTGCTGATAAAGAGGCTGGATAAACCATACTATGCCATCGTTACAATCAACAGTTATATTACTCTTCCCTCAAACCTTCGCGGAGCGCACATGAGTAGATTCGCTGAATCCATCGCTGAGACTCCCAATAGGGCTTCCTCCATTGAGGATCTGGCCGAGAAGATCGCTAAAAGGGCTTATGAAAAACATGGTTTTCACTGCTATACTGAGGTCTTCGGGGAATTTCCTTACAAAAGAATTAGACCTAGCGGGAAAGAAGAAAAGGGAATAGCTGAGATGTTCGGTAAATTCTCAACGAAAGACGGTGTTAAAATAGTCGGCGTCTCAATTAATGGGATTCTTGCATGTCCCTGCTCGAAGGAGTTAACTGGAGGGTTGACTCACAATCAGAGGGGAAAGATAACAGTTGAACTTGATGTTTCCAAAGGTGAAGTTGACCTTCTGGATGTGATAGAGATTTGTAAGGAGAGCTTCAGCTCTCCAACCTTTTCAATCTTAAAGAGGATTGAAGAGAAAGAGGTTGTAGAGAGAATTCATGGAAATCCTAAATTCGTAGAGGATGTTGTTAGGAAATGCGTCCAGCTTCTTAGGGAGAAGTATCCGGGAAGATACTGTAGAGTAAAATGTGTAAGCTACGAATCCATCCATGACCATAACGTCTGCTCGGAATGGCGCGGAATCCTTTAAAGGCACCGAATCAGATCTTTACAGCATCCAACAGTATGATTTCTCTCTATACATCCTTCCATCTCTGCTGCCTATCTCTTTCTTCTCCAAGAAAACCTAGCGGTTACAACCTTCTCGGTCATAAATATCCTTGCCGCCACGTAAAGGATGAGTATCGTAAACATCGTGATGTAAGATATGCTCCGGAGCATCACAGCGTAATTCTCCATGAAAGCGGCTTTAGATGCAAGTACAACATGTGTATAAGGTATCAAGTATAAAACGGTCTGTAATGAGACTGGTAATGCTTCAATATCCGCAAACATCAAGATCATGGATGGCAGCATCACGAGTAAGCTTAAAGGACTGACGAGGGACTGTGCTTCCCTAACATTTTCAGAGTAAACAGCAATACAAATCGCAAGCGCCAACGCTGAAATTATAGCTACAAACATTGTTAATCCAAGAAGGAGATAGGCGAGTGGAGAAAGGTGAAGACCAACCTCGGCTAAGTCAATGGAGGTGGAAGGCATGAAGCTGAAGATGGAAGCAACGTAAAAGTTTATTCCGATCAGGGAAGCGGCTGCTCCAGCAGCTGCCACTATTGTTGAACCTGCGAGTTTCCCGGCAAGTATACTTATCCTCCCAATGGGGAGAGTAAGCAGGGTTTCAAGGGTCTTCTCTTCCTTCTCTATCGATATGGAGGTAGCGGCTATCTGCATCGCTGAGATGAGGAGAAGCATTATAACCATCGGGAAGCCGAATGATTGAGACATGAAGATTCCCTGTAGGAGCTGAGGAGAAACATTAAGCAGTTTGCCCTTAAATATTACGAAGTTCTTCACATCTATAGGATCAAGAACATTTTCGGGATCTCTATCTGGGAATGCTTGAGCGATAGCTTGGCGAACAAGGGTTCTCTCGTAGATGCTTATTGGGACATTAACTACTGATGCCTTTGCCCCTTCTGATAAGCTGATGCTTCTAAGTATCGAGTAAATCCTTAATTCTCCTTTAAGCCCGGATGTTATATTTTCAGTGAAGCCTTTAGGAATAATAATGAGTGTTGTAATATTAGTCTGTCTAAGATTCTGAATTGCCTCCTCAATCGGGGAAGGCTTAACCTCTATTAGGCTTATATTTAAGGCTTTAAAGGAAGAGACTAGCTGATTGGATATTGTCCCTTCATCAATCTTCATAATCGCCATCGCCACGCTTCTCGTGGCTTCCTTAACAGTGGATGTTGACAAACTTATCGCGGCGCCCATGATAGGGAACATGAGAAGCGGCATCAGTATCATGCTTAGAAGGATCTTTGGATCCCTAAGCATGTCCTTGGCTTCCTTTCTTATAAGATTACCCAGCGCGTTAGGCACTCCTCGCAACCTCCATGAATGCTTCCTCAAGATCTCTTGCTCCATACCGCGTTTTTATCTCTTCAGGGCTCCCCTCAACTAGGATTCTTCCCTTGTTTATGAAGGCTATACGTGTGCATAGAAACTCGACTTCGAACATGTTATGACTCGAAAGCAGAACAGTTACCTTATAATCCTTAGCGTAATTCTTTATTACCCTTCTAATATGATAGGCGTGTATGATATCTATGCCGCTCGTAGGTTCATCTAAAATCGCTAATTTAGGTTTTATCATTAGGGTTCTAGCTACAAGAAGCCTCCGTATCATCCCCTTACTATAAGTCTTAATTTTATCCCTCAGTCTCTCGCCCAGTCCAGAAATTTCCTCAGCTTCGTAAACAGCATCTTTAATCTCTCTTTTGTTCCTAAAATAGAAGCTAGCTATGAATTCGAGATATTCAGTTCCTGAAAGATTCCTGTAGGCTCCTGCCTCCTCCGGAAGATAACCTATAATCCTCCTAACCTTATTCGCTTCTCTCTCAACATCTAAGCCGAATATTCTAGCTGATCCCGATGTAGGTCTTATGAGAGTTGCCAGTATCCTCAAAGCAGTTGTCTTGCCTGCTCCATTAGGTCCTATTAGTCCATAGATCTCGCCGGGGTCAACCGTGAAGCTAAGTCCATTTAAAGCTTTAACTTTGCCAAAGTATTTATGCAGATTAATGACTTCTATAGCTTTTTCCATTAAATTCTGTCTCCACTTTGATTCAGCGTAGATCAAGGCGCGATGTTGAATCTTGATTCTTCAAGCAGACTTAAAAGTTATTCTAAATCATCCTAAGCCTCTTGTCTTTCTTTCCTCCAAAGTCTTTCTGATAGCCATCTCAACTTGTGTAACAGCTGTTCCCAAATATTTTTCGGGTTTCAGTGCATCGTCTATTTCATCCTCGCTTAGGAAAGATCTGATCCTATCGTTGCGCATTAATACTTCTCTGAACGGCTTCTTCTCAGATATGCTTTGAATCACAAGTCTCCGAACAAGCTCATGTGCCTCTTGCCGGTTCATTCCCTTCCTTGCCAAGGCTATCATGATCGCCTCGGACATTGTTCGCCCCTCCGTTAATTCTATGTTTCTCCTCATCTTCTCCTCGTCAACTTCAAGATTTGACAAGATGCTAATCATGAGATGAAGCATATAGTCAACCAGGATGCAGGCTTCGGGAATGAGGAATCTCTCAGAAGAGGACTGAGTGAGATCTCTTTCGTGCCATGTTGGAATATTCTCTAGAGCGGGAAACACGAGGCTTCTCACAATCTTTGCAAGTCCACATATTCTTTCACACAGTTCTGGGTTCCTCTTGTGAGGCATAGTTGAACTGCCAACTTGTTTCTCTCGTCTAAACGGCTCAAAAACTTCAGCGATCTCGGTTCTTTGAAGCTCTCTTATCTCTGTTGCGAATTTATCCAGAGTCGACGCTATAATCGCTAATAGGCATATGAACTCCGCATGTCTATCTCTCTGAATGATCTGAGTTGAAACCTCAGCTGCTTTCAACCCCAATTTCTGCATAACTAACTCTTGAATCTTCAATGCATGTGCTCCCAGACCCGCCTGTGTCCCCACAGCCCCGCTCATTTTTCCCACTAGCAATCTCTCTCTACATTCTCGGAGTCTTTGAATATGCCTTGAGACTTCTCTCATCCAGACTGAGAGCTTTAAGCCAAACGTTATTGGCAAGGCATGTTGTCCATGCGTCCTGCCTATCATGATCGTCCTTTTATATCGGTCTGCAAGCTTGATGAGGATGAGTTCGAGATCGTCAAGTTTTCTGCCTATAACTTCTATTGCTTCTCTAAGCTGAAGAGCCTTGGCTGTGTCAACGATATCATAGCTTGTGGCTCCTAGATGTATGTATGCGCCGCTCGATCCGCATACTTCAGCGAATGCTCGGACAAGCGACATTATATCATGTTTAATCTCCTTCTCTATCTCCTTCACCCTGCTGACTTTAACATATTTCGTTGAAGCCATCTTCATTATCTTCTCAGCATCTTCTCTAGGAATGTTTCCTACCTGTGCATGTGCCCAGGCAAGCGCAGCCTCGACATCCAACAATTTTTGGAAGTAATTCTCCTCTTCAAATATCCTCAGCATTTCAGGAGTTCCATACCGACCCGTATCTATTGGGAGGATAGGCATCACTAATCGCCTCAATATATTCTAAGCATTAATCCACCCTATCTAATATCCTCTAGCTAATTTAACAATTATATTGAGATTTTCTTCTTATGCCATATGAAAGACTTAGGGCGATTCAAAGTGAATGAGATAGGCAATTGCAGATCAAGAACGGGAATAATCTTCTCTGAATATTTCCTCCTCCATAGAACTGGAAGAGATCATCCGGAATCCCCAGCAAGGCTGCAGGCTATCATAAGGGGGATTAAGCATCTCAATTTATTAAAAAATAAGCGATGCGTGCTCATCAAGCCTAGAATCGCAAAGTTAGACGAGCTTGAAATGATTCATTCACTAGGATACATTCGGGCTGTGAGAAATCTCTGTAATAGTGGAGGAGGAATCTTGGATGAAGAAACCGGAACCCTAGTATCTCCGGAGAGCTATGTAGTTGCACGCTTAGCAGCCGGAGGAGCGATAAGGGCCGTAGACATGGTAATGGAGGGAAAACTCAGAAATGCATTCGTCATCTCCCGGCCGCCCGGTCATCATGCAAGCCGCGCCTCAGCCTCTGGTTTTTGCATCTTTAATAACGTCGCGTTGGCGGCTAAGCGCCTCATAGATAAATTCTCGTTAAGCCGCATTCTAATACTCGATGTGGATGTTCATCATGGTAACGGAACACAGGAGATATTCTACGATACCGATGAGGTCTTATATGTCAGTCTTCATGAGGATCCTTCCGAATTTCCCAGATCTGGCTTCATTGATGAGGTCGGAAAAGGAAAGGGTAAAGGATACACGGTTAATATTCCTCTTCCATTTGGCGCATCAGATCCAGCATACTGGAAAGCTTTTAAATCCGTAGTGGTTCCTATAGCGCTCTGTTACAAGCCTGAATTCATTCTGGTATCAGCTGGTTTTGACGGATACTTTAAAGATCCTATCGGTGAACTCCTGCTTTCCGCATCTCTATACTTGAAAGTTTTTCAAGTGTTAATCGATCTAGCGCATCGGCTCAGCGGAAACAGACTTGTAGCAGTATTGGAAGGCGGCTATTGCCCGAGCTTTTTAAAGAAGATAGTTCCAGCAGTTTTGTCTCGGATGATGAATATGGAAGCTAAAGTCACGGAGCATCGCCCAAGATTCAGCATAACTATCCATAAGATCGCAGAAAAAATCATTAAGGAGGTGAAAGAAATCCAGTCGAGGTTCTGGGATCTTTAGAGCTACTCTATGATCTCAATCGCATTTTCTGGGCATTGAGTCTCACATGCATGACATGCGAGACATTCACTCGCATTTACTGGAGAGGCTTTTCCATTCACCAGTTCCCAGACTCCGACGGGACATACGTCTACGCAGGTTCCGCAACCAACGCATTTTTCAGTATCTATCTTTATCTCGACCAAAGTAAGTCACCTTAAACTCAAAAAAGATGTCAGAAAAATAAAAGTTTTGTGTAATCAAGAAAAAATCATGGAATAACTTATTGATGTTCACGGTCTTTATATACAAGATTTTTAGCATTCTCCATCTGTATGCTTATTTTTTCAAGTTTTTCAGAGATCTCCTCAAGTCTCTTAATGATTGAAGATAGATCCTTCTCATGCTGTGTAAGCGTTAATACTAACAAATCGATAAAGCTCATCGAGCTTCGATTCTCAAGATTCTTATCAGGCAATAGATGCCGCCCTAGCCCTGATTTTATCTACGTTTAATTTTAATTTATGTAAAAGTGCTGTAACTGTGAAGATATAATCGCGGTGACTTATCTATTCATGCCAGTCACAACTAGGTTCCCTTAACTACTTGACTTGCTAGAAGCCAAACAATCTCATATAGTACGGGGTCATTTGAGAAGATCGCTTCATCCCCTTCAGATCTTAAAAAGTAATTGTCGAACTGAAAACGGGATATAAGTATATGTTTGCTATCCACATTTACTATGATCATGGGAAGATAAAAATCAGACTCTTTGACGTTGCATATATACTTAAGCTCTCGAAGTATATGCTCATTATTTGGCTTATTCGTTGTAATTATTTTAACCTCTACTGATCGGCTGATAAGGTCATCAAACATTTTATTAAACATCTTATATAGAAGAATTAATCCATTTCCACTAGTTATTATGCAGACATTTCTCTTCGCCATAGCCAGCATCTCTTGAATCTTTCTTAAAATTCTCTCTCTTCCCTTAATCATCCACGCTAAGCATTGCCGTACGTTCTCCCTATCCCTAGCCTTCCTGAAAGCATTTTCCAACGCTGAGATGAGACCTTCAAGATTCTGAACCGTATCTCGATATGTCTGTAGATAAGGTTTCAAAGCAACATTAGGTGGAGTTGGGGAGAACTTTCTGGGCTCTCCAGGTATCTCGGACACAAGCCTCATGTCTATAAGCCTTTTTAGAACACTGTAGACTTTTGTTCTCGGAACTCCGCTGAGGACGCTTAGCGTTCTGGCTTTGGCTTGGCCAGTCTCAATTAAAGATGCGTAAACCTTCGCCTCATATTCTGAGAGTCCTAGATATTCTGAGAGTTTCCTCCAGATGGTGTCCGGAACAAGTTTACTTTTCGCTGAGACTCGCTTAGCCGAGCTGATGAAAACCACCACTATCAACTCTCCGAGTACTCTGAATAAGCCTAATGTAACCGTTTAAGCCGGATGCTCGGCGACACTTACGTCCATCATTAACATTATTTTGTAGATTTTGCATATTTTAGGGGGATTATTTATCGCCATACCTATAAAAATTACTCTATTGTATTATTCCGAATATGACTCAAAAATTGAAAGTCACATCGTCTCTTCCTGAAGTCTCAGAAGAATCTCAGAAATCCTGCCTTCAGCCCGCCTTTTTATGCCGTTATATTCATCTATAAGCTTCTTTCTAGTATCTGCGGAGATCTCCCCACGTCTAAACCTAGCCTCGACTTGTTCGATGTTAGTGTTTAACATCTCAATCTCTGCTTCAGCGGTTTCAAGATCTCTTAGCATCTCTCTGTATTGCTCAGCCAAAGCAGATATTTGCTCTTTAAGCTCCATAAGTCTCTTATTCAATGCCGCTAACCTTTGATCTAAAGATTTCTTCCTAAGCTTTAATCTCTTCCTAGAAATCTTCCCTCTCCTGAACTGCCTTTGTAACGACTGGAGATCAACGTAGAGTCTCCTCCTTTCTTCATAAACTTTGATAAACTCCCTCAGGATATCGGGAGGAACAGTCACGGTGGTAACTGCAGGTCGGGTGGCCTTCCTAACGAAGAACACCACTGCGCCAAGCGAAGCAAGCACAACCGCCCATATTAAGGGCCTAAATATTTTCCAGAGAATAAAGTATCGATACTCTAAGACTATGTGGGGATTGCGAAATTTCACAACGTCATGTTCAGTTAAAATGATCTTCAGAGATAGTCCCTCTTTCTTAACCTCGAAAGAAGCATCAGAAATATCCTTTAGCTCCGCCCCTTCAGGAAGAGAGATCATAAGCGAAAATTTATTTACAGTCCAGTTCTCCGGCTTAGCCAAGTCGAGTTCTAACACATAATCTTGCCAGCTTTTCGAGACTAGAAATTCACTTGGCGGAAGCTTATAGGTTATCAAGAATTCATTTCTCTCTCCCGGATTCAAGGGTTTTTTCAAAGTTACATCGACTTGAATATAGTTCTCTCGGAAAAGAATATTTGTTCCTGTTTTGTATTCTCCATATGCGTCTCGAACAGATATATCGCTGGCATTAACGGGCAGCACGAGGGATACTTGCTGAATTTCCTCTGATTGATTATTAAAGATCAAGTAGTAGTCGCTACTGGATATAGCGTCCCAAGGATCTATGCTAATTTTTCTACTCCACTCTTCTATTATGTATGTCCCGTTTGTTAATGGCTCGGCTGTTTCCGGAGTAATCGTCAAAGCATTTTTAACATTTAAATCGCAGTCTGCCTCCTGCACATAGAATATTCTAGAATCAACAAAACAGAGCAACGCTATTAGAATTATGTATAAGCTGATCTTAGATCTTCGTTTATTGTTCACGATTCGTCATCCCTGAACGACATTCAAACACTTGGAAGAATATGTTTTATATTATTTTATCTTTTAAAAGTATGTTTCCTAAATTCTCTCGAAGACCTCAGAAATGCTGTCGGATGCAAGTCTCACAGATTACTGCGCTAGAATCCCGCCTGTTTGAGGTAGTACCCGTCTTCTTTCTTAGATCCGAAGCTTCTCACTCCCCTTTCCCTTAGCTGCTTCCTCAGCTGGGAAGCATACTTCTCGCTTATCTCCTTCCTTTTTTCAAGATAGTCTATTATCTCGTATGCTTGTTTCTCATTATCGCATCTTCTTAGAAAATCTATAACGTCCGGATTATATCCTCGAAAGCTTATAGAAGCTGCTTTCTCTCCCATATCAATATCTGACCTAATAGACGTGATTGTTACTCGATTTTCTCCGCTAAATATCTCTTTAGCTAAGTTCGGAAACATCTTTTCGAATTGCTTCTTATCTATCTTCATGGACGATTATCGCTCCGAGCTAGAATCCATCACTTATTGTTATTAGTCTCCATTTTAAAAGGTTATTTGAAGTTCCAAGCAAGACGGAAACAATAAGGCTTTATTAATTCTTTACAATGATTCTAAATACTGTGAAAGCTTTGAAGGCGGTAGTTTTAGCTGCTGGTCAAGGACAAAGACTACGTCCTCTCACATTTACCCGTCCAAAACATATGATTCCAGTGGGCGGAAAACCGCTACTTGAGCATCACCTCAAAGCTCTGAAGGACTGCGGTATAAAGGAAGTATTGCTCGTTGTCGGTTACAAATCTGACCATATCAAAAAGTACTTTGAAGATGGTTCGCAACTGGGGATGAAGATTGAGTACCTTCATCAGAAAAAGATAATGGGAACGGCGGATGCTTTTAGACTAGCCGAGGATCATGTTGATGGAGACTTCTTAGCAACTTACGGCGATTTGCTTGTAAGTTCCAAGATTGTCAAATCAGCTCTAGATATGCATTCGAAAGAGAATCCTGCAGCTACTCTAACGACGGTTGAGGTAAATAATCCAGAGCGATACGGAGTGATTGAGCTCGACGGAAATAACGTGGTTGGAATCATTGAAAAACCGAATCACGGAACCGTGCGTAGCAGACAGATAAACGCGGGCATTTATGTCTTTTCACCCGAAATATTCAAGGCCATAAAGCAGACTGGTATCTCCCAAAGGGGAGAACGGGAAATAACAGACTCTATTAAGATGCTCATAAAGAGCGGTGAAAAAGTAATCGCTACGCGGATCCCTTCCGAAGAATGGCTCGATGTTGGAAGACCTTGGGATCTACTGGAAGCAAATATACGCGTCTTAAATAATCTTGAATCTAACATCGCGGGGACAATCGAGGATGGAGTACATGTCGAAGGAACTGTTTATATTGGAAAAGGAGCAATAATCCGCTCCGGAACCTACATTAAGGGACCGGTTTATGTAGGCGAAGAATCCAGCATAGGGCCGAATAGTTGCATTAAACCCTACTCAAGCATTGGAAGAAGGGTTAATATTGATGGCGGAGTTGAGGTGAAAAACAGTATCTTAATGGATGGAGTTAACGTGGGCCACGGATCCTATATTAGTGACAGCATTGTAGGTGAGGGTTGTGATTTTGGAGCCGGAACGATTATAGCCAATCGCCGCCTCGATGAGAAGACGGTCAAAATGAGAATTAAAGATAAAATGGTCGACACAAATCTGGAAAAGATGGGCATAATAGTAGGTGACCGTGTGAAGACTGGTATATGCGTACTCTTTATGCCCGGTGTAAAAGTTGGCTATAACAGCTGGATCGGACCTAACATTGTCGTCTATAGAGATGTGCCGCCAAACACGTTCATAGTTCTCAAGCAAAAGATTCAGCAGGCTAGTTTTCGTATAGAAGATGGGGAAAGATAATAAGCCTCTTATATACAAGATAGAACGAGGCTGGTCTATATGTCAATGGCTCAGAGAAGATTTAATAGTGAAGTATCCGCGCTTATAGATACGACGGTAACAGTAGTTACCACAGACAATAAAACATATACGGGTACACTGGTTGGTCTAGATCCGGAAAACCTTAATCTGATAATCTCAGATGCTAAAGATTCCGAATCGCACTTCTTCTCTAGGGTTATTATTAGCGGTAATACTGTTGCACGAATTTTATCTACTCAGAAAGCCTTTGATCTTAGGGGCTTGGCTGAGAGGCTCGAGAGAGTATTTCCAAGAATGGTTAAGTTATATGAAAAAGAAGGTTTCATATGGGTTATGGACAGAGTGAAAGTTACGGAAAAAGGAGTAGTTGAGGGTTCAGGTCCAGCTGCAGAGAGGGTTCAAAGAGTATACATGCAGTTTCTGCAGGAAATGCAAAAAAAGTAATCTCTGCATTTTTCGTCAAATCGTATTTCCCCTTTCTTTTTTGCTAATTATTGACATTGACCATCTCATGTTTCTTTACTTGAAATCGGGGCAGATATTTATCTTCGGCTCTAAATGTTTCATCAACTATTCCTCTCGCCACATCTATAAAGAATCTCTTGTAGGCGGATTGAGAAGAATATCCTGAAAAAGGCCACGTTTTTATCCTTTTACACAGCGGCTAAAAACGCAGCTCTCGGCGCTAACTAACACTATTCTCAAAAAACTCCGAGTGCTGATCGTTAATATGCCTATTTGATTTATCCCGTCGATTCCATCAAGAATCACAATCCGCGTATAAAACAAGAAAGAAAATAGAAGAGTCGTATGTGCTAAATGAACCAAGCCGGTCGGGGCTTGAGAACTTCTTTTTTTGCCAAAACTCCAAAGTCGAAGGGAGAGAGAAAATCCGCTAATTTTTCAGGATCTCTTAGTTCCTCAACATTAATTTTCAAACCCAGAATCTTAAGGATGGCTCTCAGCACTTCTCGGGCAGCTAATGCATCCAGATGGTCGCCGGAGGTTTCCGCTAATAGGCAGAATCCCCGCATTCCATGTAGTTTTGCTAAAGCTATGAGAAGTCCAGCTGCGCCATATATTTGTCCACCGAGAATCTTCGCGCCTAGAGACTCCGCCGTCTTCGCGGTTTCTTCATCTGAGGATGCATAGTAAAGATTCGGTCTCTCAACTCTTCTCCCCGGCTTATATCCTCCTAAGGTTATGACATATCTGCATCCGAATCTTTTAGATATCTTCAGAACTGTGTCGCAGAGCTCATATTGTCCCTGCCGCGTTACTGCTTGAGTATTGCCATATAAGAGAAGAAGATCATGCTCTTCACGTCTTCTTCCTTGATAATAGTATAAACGGCAAAAGGGCGATTTCAGAATTCCTGTTTCTTCTACGACTGAGATATTCGGAAAAAATGTTGACTTAAACTCACAGAGGACTCTTGCTCCTAGCTTTTTTATCAGAAAAGCGACTGCTATGTTGGCTACAAGACCTATTCCTGGAAGCCCTTCTAGGAGTATTGGGTCTTTAAGGTTTGGATTCTCGTAGATCTTAATCTTGCAGGTCATGTCAGAGATCCTTCTATAAGCTTAATGTCATATTGCCACCATTCCTCTTCAGAATGATTCATATATACTACTTAAGGATTATTGAGACGAGAGATGAAGATAGACAGAGACGGCGCCTGTACTTGTCAGGAGAAAAGGATCCAAGATACTCCAGTAGGTGGAGAAGCAATTTATCGTTGTTATTCAGTGGCTTTTCTTTCTCCCTATGATCTTTAGTGGGCTAAATGCTCCTTTTGCGAGGAGGAACCTCTTGCCTAAAGAATAAACCCAATGTATCATCGATAGTCTTTGCCACTTTATGAATATTCTCGAACACACGGTGAATATCTCGCTCTATTTCCTCAACAGTATTCGTTAGACTTCTCCCTCTTAGTTTATATCGTCCTTCTTGGTGGATCACTAAGCCGCTCTTTATCATTTTATTTAAGTGGTGAATTATGGTACCTCTTGTTAGGTTGAGCTTCTGAGCAAGTTCGTCGCTTGTTAGTCCCCTGTTATCCCGAGCAGCTTCGACTATCTCCTTGAAGATTCGATAGGCTGTCTTCTTTTTGTCTCTCGGCTCTAGAAAGCCGAAGCTCTTGCATATCCATTCGAGATCGCTTTCGTAGTCTATTGTAGGCAATATTCTTATATCAAATATTCTGTATTCAGCTAATGTTCCTTCAAACAGAGCCGTCATAGATCATCCCCGAACATGTTTAGTCGACAAGTTCACAATTTATTTTTCTAGTAAAACTTATATATTTTTAGTTTATTTATTGAAGACGATCATCTTCAAAGAGGTTGATGAAATATGGCGTACTTAGCACAGACTCAGTCGGGTCAGCCTGTACTCATTCTCAAAGAAGGAACCTCCAGAAGTAGAGGAAGAGAAGCCCAGCGTAATAACATTATGGCCGCGAGGGTCATAGCTGAAGCAATAAGGTCGACGCTTGGCCCGCGCGGCATGGATAAGATGCTTGTCGATAGTCTAGGGGACATCACGATTACTAATGATGGAGCTGCAATACTTGACGAGATCGAGGTTGAGCATCCGGCGGCTAAGATGATGGTTGAGGTCGCCAAGACCCAAGACGACGAGGTTGGAGACGGAACAACAACATCGGTTGTTTTGGCAGGTGAGCTGCTCAAAAAGGCTGAGGAGCTGCTTGATCAAAATATACATCCAACAATAATAGTCAGCGGGTATCGAAAAGCGACTAAAAAGGCAATGGAAGTTCTAGAGAAGATCAGCATGCCCGTTGATCTCGACGATAAAGAGATGCTTAAGAGAGTTGCAATAACAGCTATGGGTAGCAAAGCTGTAGGAACAGCTAGAGAACATTTGGCGGAGATAGCTATTGAGGCCATAAAGCAAATAGCTGAGAAACGCGGAGACCGCTGGGTTGCCGATGTAGACAATGTGCAGATAATTAAGAAGGAAGGAAAGAGCCTCCACGACACCGAGCTTGTCAGAGGCATAATACTCGACAAGGAAGTCGTTCACTCCGGCATGCCCAAGCGTGTTGAGAATGCTAAAATAGCGCTTCTAAACTGCCCATTGGAGGTTGAGAAGACAGAGTTCAGTGCAGAGATAAGGATACGCGACCCCTCACAGATGAAAGCTTTCCTTGACCAAGAGACATCTATGCTCAGAGAGATGGTTGAGAAGGTTGAGAAGGCCGGCGCGAATGTTCTCATATGCCAGAAGGGCATCGATGATATGGCTCAGCACTTCCTCGCGAAGAAAGGAATACTCGCGGTTCGCAGAGCTAAAGAGTCCGATATGGAGAAGCTTTCACGCGCAACCGGCGGAAGAATAGTCACAAACCTAGACGACCTAAAGCCTGAAGACCTCGGATACGCCGAGCTCGTTGAAGAACGAAAGATAGGCGACGACAAAATGGTCTTCATAGAAGGATGCAAAGATCCGAAGTCGGTTTCAATTCTAATACGTGCTGGCCTCGAGAGAATGGTTGACGAGGCTGAAAGAGCGATGCATGACGCTCTCTGCGTCGTAGCTGACGTGTTTGAGAAGAGTAAGGTTGTCGCTGGAGGCGGAGCTGTGGAAGCTGAGGTTGCTAAGGAGCTCCGCAAGTACGCCGTTCAAGTAGGCGGAAGAGAGCAGCTCGCTATCGAGGCGTTCGCTGAGGCCGTAGAGACTATTCCTAAAACTCTGGCCGAAAACGCTGGTCTCGAACAGATCGACATAATGGTTGAGCTCAGAGCCGCTCACGAGAAGGGTGAGACATGGGCTGGAGTTGATGTCTTCGAAGGTAAAGTCGCTAATCTATGGGACAAAGGAGTCATTGAGCCTCTAAGTGTAAAGGAGCAGGCAATAAAGTCAGCTTCCGAAGCAGCCGCGATGATACTGAGGATCGATGATGTTATAGCTGCGTCGAAGCCTGAGGAGGAGAAAGGTAAGGGCCCAGAGGGCGAAAAGGAAGAGAGCGAGTCAGAGTTTGATTAAAACTCTTCATGAATTCTCTTTTTTCTGGCTCTTATCGGTCTGTTTTTATTCCTTTTAATGTTTCTTCTTCGATAAGACTTTTTTAGCAGTTTCGAAGTCTTCTTCCGCCTCTTTCATCGAGGCAACTCCCACCATGCAAGCGTCAACTCCTACGCTTTGAAATACATAGGAGAATGCTTCTTCTGGTTTTATCCTTCCTCCGGCAAGTGGTTTCGTAGCTATCATCATCTTTCCTCTTCTCCTAGTTTCCACGACTATTCGTTCAACAATCTCCCTAGATGGGAACATCATAACTCCCATCTTATTAATCGGCGTCACGTAGCCATCAAATCCCTCTATGCCTGCGTCTTGCAGTATCGGAGCCGTAGCTCCAAGATGATGCGACCCGAGTAGACATCGATACCCAGCTTCTCTGGTTCTATCTATGATTTCGCCGACTAGATCAGTTCGTGCTAAAGATATAAAGTCAACCTCTGATCCAGGTTCAATCCATCCTATTCTCCATTCTGACAACATGTCAATGCTATTCTCCCATCTCCTCCATTCTACATTCAATCTTCCTTTTATCTGCGTGACACTATAGGGTCTTGCATATCGAATATTCTCTTTCCATCCTGGACGACAGTTTAGAATGGGGTCGTTAAGCGCCTTATATAGGATATTTCTTCCAGTCTTCTTTGTCTCATAAACAATCTGAGTGCTCCATCTTCTATAATCATTAATTTTTGTTCCGCCGATCCTGAGCGGTATACTGATACAGACTATTAGTGTGATATCTGTCTCCTCTTTTTCCTCAATTTCCTTTATAGCCTCAAGATGTAATGGAGCGAGATCGCTGAAGCTATGAGAAGACGCTGAGAAGAATCTGACGTTATAATCTAATGCAACCTTCATAACTCTCTTCATCTCGAGCTTGTTCCGAAATTTTTCTCTATATCTCTCATCTTTCTCTCTGCTTTGATAGCTTATACCAAGAAATGGAAGATGGCCAAGTATCAGTTTCTGACGCTTTAACTCGAAAGCAGTTCTGTACATA
>Ga0190363_1000472_pt1 | contig 23528 bp, 33 predicted proteins | sample 48721867_MG_FD_161272 | JGI IMG/M metagenome (GOLD analysis project Ga0190363, IMG submission 161272) | Hydrothermal vent microbial mat bacterial communities from Southern Trench, Guaymas Basin, Mexico - 4872-18-6-7_MG | ecosystem: Environmental > Aquatic > Marine > Hydrothermal vents >... | reverse complement strand
TAGGGTCGAGGCGACGATGAAACAGCTCACTGAAGCTGGAGTGGAGATACCGGAGAGGGGCTTAGAAGAGTATGAAGAAGGCGTCGAGGAGCTGGAGGAGGCTGAGGCGGCTCTGGATGAGGGTGAGCTAGACTCGGCGATTGAACACGCCATGGAAGCTATGAAACACCTCAAGATAGCCTTAGAACTCCTATCGGGTGAGGTACCAATGGCCGCAGCTGAGGTCTCAGCTGAAAGGATGAGAGCCCTCCGAGTAGCCATCGAAAGGGCCCATGACTTCGCAGAGAGGATCGAGGAGTTAGCCGAGAAGCTGGGAGACGAATACGATGTTTCTGAGGCCTTGAATCTCCTAGAGGAGGCAAGATCGCATCTAAAAAATGCCGAGGATATACTGAACCAAGGGGAAGATATAGCCGATGCGGCACAGGAACTGGCACTGGCTAGGGGACTACTGGGAAGGGCCTGGGCACTCCTCCATAAGTCGACGATGCCAATGAGGGAAACACGTATTGAGCGCTTCCTGAACAATACCGAGAGACGCATCGAGGTCTTAAAAACGAAGATCGAAGTTCTTAAGGATAAGATTCCAGAGGAGAAACTGTATAAATGTCTAGAAAAGTTGGAGAAGGCTGAGAGTAGACTAGATAAGATCAAGAGACACGTGATGAAGAAGAGGATCATCGAGGAGTTGGATGAGATCTCTGAGGAAATAGAGGAGGCCTTGGAGGAAGTAGAGGGAGATTATTCAGAGCTATTGAAGACGATGGATAGACTTCAAGCTAGAATACTGATGCTTAACACTACCGCCAGGGCTATAGCTGTAAGAGGTGGAAACGCAACCGATGTAGAGGAGGAAATAAAGGAGCTGAAAGAGAAGATGGAGGATATAATGGAACATTTTGAGGAGAGAAGAGAAAAAATTAGAGAGATCATAGAGGAGATCAAAGAACATCATAGAGAGATGAGGGAGCATCTAAGAGAACTTAAAGAGAGGTATATGAAGAGGGAAATGGAGCGAGAAAAAGAGTGGGAGGAGGAACTAGAGGAAGAGGAGGAAGCCGACTAGCAAGCTTATAGCTGTTTTTTCTTGCTCTGCTTCTCAAACTCATAGATGAGTCTAGAGGTGACAACCCAGGCATCTAGAACCTCGGGGTATATGCTGACGGCTTCATCCACCAAGGCGAGGGTTTCGCCCTCCAGCTCGCCTTTAGGATAGGCGCCGATAAAGACGGCAGGCCTCTCTTCCTCTATCAAGCGCTGACAAACCTCCTCTAGGCTCCCCTCCCGTCCATGGCTCGTCAAGGCGACGACGTAGGTGGCTTTAATCTCCTTCAATAACTCCCTTAACTCCATCCTCCTAAGCTTTAATAGGGGCTTCTCAGCGCCGGGGGGGACCATACCCCTTTGGAATAGCTGCTCGATCAAGCCCTTAAATCGATTATAGTCTCTTGGAAGCCTCGTCTCGGGGTCAACCTCTATGATGTATCCCCCGATTGTGTGAACCCATACCTTCAATCCGCCCTCACGGTTCAGGGGAGAGCACAACGCCTCTAGGAGGCAGAAGTGAACTATGTCAGGTCTACCCCTCTTATGGGCCTTTGGAAGCGTCTTCATCGCCGCGTGATGAAGGCTTCGATCTAGGAGAACCTCTGAAGGTTTCTTACCCCTCCTCTTCGCGTCCCTCCTCACCGAGGGGTGATGTATAATCGCCCTGGGAACCAGCTCTAGAGCAGCTTCCACCAGTATGAGGTTAAGCATCTAAATCAGAAGCTAAATAGGTGGGGGAGCCTTAAAGCTCTCTGGGTTGGCTGAGGAATTCACCCTCGCGCCGATGAGGAGACTCCTAAAAAGATTTGGAGACTTGAGGGTGAGCGTGGAGGCCAGCGAGGAGCTCCGCCGCATCATAGGAGAGTATGGTGAGCGGATCGCCAGAGCTGCGGTTGCCAACGCATTAAAGGAGGGGCGTAAAACCATACTGGCGAGGGATGTGAGAGCCGCTAGGAGGGAGGTTGAAGCCCGGAGATGAAGGGGGAGACTCCGAGGATAGTGGCATTCCTCTTCGGCGACTCGGCCGACTATGTCTGGGGGCTCCGCCACCTCTTCCTCTTCACCCTCCTCATCTTCTCCGCATCCCTCATCATCGGCTATAATCTGGGTGGAAGACTTCCAGGGGATCCCTTAGAGCAGCTTAGGAGGATAATACCAAACCTGGAGGAGCTAACCCCTCTAGGCCTGTTCCTATTCATCGCCGTCAACAACCTAGCTAAAAGCCTCATCTGGATGCTCATGGGCATAATATTCTCGCTGCCACCCATCTTCTTCACTATCTTAAACGGCTTCTACATCGGCTGGATCTCCCACGCCTCCGCCGAGAGGCATGGACTCCTCATAACCATCATCGCCCTCGCACCCCATGGAGTCATAGAGCTTCCGGCGATACTGCTGAGCTCAGCTGCAGGCCTCGCCCTGGGATATCACGCCATAAATAGGCTTAGAGGGAGGGGAAGCCTCCAGGGGGAGTTGAAGAGGGCTCTGAGACTCTACATATATTACATCACACCCCTCCTCATCCTCTCAGCGCTGATAGAGGTCTCCCTGACGCCCATGATCACACGATTCGTGGAAGGCCTCATCACATGAGGAAGCCGAAGGGATTCAAAGCCCTACAACCCAAACATCAGGAGATAACGCCGTGGAGGGAGATGGATGCTGCGAATCCTTTAAATCTAAGACGTTTGTGTAGATAACAGCCATTAAAAAAGGGGATGGTTGAGGGATGCCGAGGACTAGGGCCCCAAGGAGGGGCTCACTGGCCTACTCGCCGAGAAAGAGAGCTAAGAGTATAGCTGGCCGAATCCGCTTCTGGCCCGAGGTGGAGGAGGGGCCTAGACTCCTCGGCTTCGCGGGCTATAAGGCCGGCATGACCCATGTTTTCATGATCGAAGATAAGGAGCGGTCACCGGACTATGGCAAGGAGGTTAGATGCGCCGCCACGGTTCTAGAGACGCCGCCGATGCTCATCTGCGGCGTGAGGGCCTATGAGAAGACGGCGGATGGCCTAAAGGCGCTGACGGAGGTCTGGATGGAGAATCCACCAGAGGACCTCAAGCGGCGGGTCAAAACCCTAAAGGGAGGATCACCCGAGGAGGGTTTCAAGACCCTAGAAGAGAACCTGGATAGAATCGCGGAGCTGAGAGTTATAGCAGCCACTCAACCCCGACTAGCCTCGGTGCCGAAGAAGAAGCCGGAGCTTATGGAGATCAAGATCGGTGGAGGAACCAAGGAGGAGCAGCTGGAGTATGCCAAGGAGCTCCTCGGCAGGACGGTTAGGATAAACGACGTCTTCAGGCCTGGGGAGGCCGTCGACGTCATCGGCGTCACGAAGGGTAAGGGATTCCAGGGGCCGGTGAAGCGTTGGGGCGTTAAGATACTCTCCCACAAGGCGAGGAAGACGAAGAGGGGTATTGGAACCCTCGGCCCATGGCATCCCGCAAGGGTGATGCCCACGGTTCCCAGAGCGGGTCAGATGGGCTTCCACAATAGAACCGAATTTAATAAGCGCATACTCCTCATCGGCGAAGATGGGGAGAAGGTCACTCCAAAGGGAGGTTTCACGAGATACGGCGTCATACGCACCGATTACGTCCTATTGAAGGGAAGCGTTATGGGACCGCCGAAGAGGCCGATTAAGCTGAGGAAGGCCGTCAGGCCGCCTCACTTCCCCGAGGAGCCACCTAAGATCACCTACATCTATCGAGGATCGGTGGAGGGTGGAGAGGGTTGAAGGTTCCCGTCGTAGACTTAGAGAATAACATCATCGATGAGGTGGAGCTTCCCAAGGTCTTCGAAACCCCCTTCAGGCCTGACGTCATAAAGAGGGCGGTCATCGCACAACAGTCGCATAGATTCCAGCCTCAGGGCCGAGACCCCATGGCGGGTAAGCGGACGACGGCTGAATTCCTCGGGACAGGGCTCGGCATATCGAGGATTCCGAGGGTTAAGGGGACTACCCGTGGAGCCTTCGCCGTGGGAACCGTTGGAGGTCGCCGAGCCTTCCCGCCGACGAGTGAGAAGAGGATCAGGAAGAGGATCAATAAGAAGGAGAGGTGGCTGGCCATCAAGTCCGCCATCGCGGCCACCGCCCTCAGAGACGTGGTGGCGGCTAGAGGTCACATCATCGAAGCCGTCAGCCATCTACCCATCGTCGTCGACGACGCCATAGAGGAGCTGAAGAAGACGAGGGAGGTGAGAGAGCTCTTCATGAAGCTCGGCATCTGGCCCGACGTTGAGAGAGCTGATAGGGGCAAGATCAGGGCTGGTAAAGGGAAGATGAGGGGACGTAAGCGAAAGGTGGGTAAAGGACCCCTGATCGTCGTCGTGGAGGATAGAGGCATAGGCAAGGCCAGCGCCAATCTGCCAGGGGTGGAAGTGGTGAAGGTAACCGACCTAAACGCGGAGGTCCTAGCCCCGGGAGCCCACCCAGGGAGACTCGTCATATGGTCACGCTCAGCCTTTGAGGCCTTGGATAAGGTTTGGGGTGATAAGCCTTGAAGCCTCATGAAATTCTAAAGTATCCCCTGATGACGGAGAAGGCCGTCAACCTCATCGAGCGGGAAAACAAGATCACCTTCATCGTCGACCGTAGAGCCTCGAAGCATGACATCGCCAGGGCCGTTGAACAGCTCTACGGCGTAGAGGTGGAGAAGGTTTGGACGCTGATAACTCCAAAGGGAGAGAAAAAGGCGATGGTTAAACTTAAGAAGGGGTATGACGCAACCGACCTAGCTATAAGGCTCGGAATACTATAGGTGAAATGAAATGGGTAAGAAGCTGATAGTCCAGCGTCGAGGTCGAGGCTCTCCGACCTTCAGGGCAGCTAAGAGTGGGAAAGTTGCACCGGTGAAGTATCCACCTCTCAACGTCTCGGGTAGAGGCTTGGTGAAGGAGCTCCTCCACGACGCGGGGAGGGGGGCGCCCCTCGCCTATATCGCCCTCAAGGAGGGCGTCGACTACTACATCGCAGCTCCCGAAGGGCTACATGTCGGCCAGAGAGTTGAGATAGGGCCTGAAGCCCCAGTCAAGGTGGGGAACATCCTCCCTCTAGGCGTCATACCCGAGGGAACGATGATCTGCAATGTCGAGATCAGACCCGGCGACGGCGGCAAGATCGCGAGAAGCTCCGGCAGCTACGCCACCGTCGTATCGCATACGCCCGCCGGAACCCTGGTGAAGCTGCCATCGAAGAAGATCGTCGTCCTCCCCGATGGCTGTAGGGCAACCGTCGGCGTAGTCGCAGGGGGCGGTAGAAAAGAGAAGCCCTTCATGAAGGCGGGTGAGAAGTATTACCTGATGAGGGCTAAAGGACATAAGTATCCGAAGGTTAGGGGCGTAGCCATGGCGGCTGTCTCCCACCCCCATGGTGGTGGAAGCCATAAGTATCCCGGCAAGCCGACGACGGTCTCGAGACATGCACCTCCAGGTCGTAAGGTTGGCCTCATAGCCGCCAGAGAGACGGGTAGGAAGAAGAGGAAGAGGAGGTAATCCCTTAAATAGTGCGGAGGCGGAGAGTGGGGTGATATGCCACGGGAGTTCTTTTACCGGGGATACACCATCGATGAACTCAGATCGATGTCGATGGACGACTTCATCAGGCTACTCCCAGCTAGACAGAGGAGAAGCCTGAGGAGAGGCCTAACGCCAGCTCAGAGAATCTTCCTGGAGAAGATTAGGTCGACGCCTCCTGACAAGCCGCTGAGGACTCACTGTAGAGATATGATCATACTCCCCGAGATGGTGGGCAGAACCATCTTCGTCCATAACGGCAAGGAGTTCGTCCCCGTAAGGATCACCGAGAAGATGATAGGCCACTACCTAGGTGAATTTGCTATAACAAATAAGCCTGTGAAGCATGGAAGACCAGGCGTCGGAGCCTCGAGGAGCTCGATGTACATACCCCTCAAGTAGCTCAGCTGAGAAGCTCCTTCACGGCCTCCAGAGCTCTCTTCACACCGCCTCCAAGCTCTATGAGGGAGGACATCTCACCTAGCTTCTCCAGGTAGCCCTGATCCCCCAACATCCGCTTAACCAGCTCCAGCAGCCTCTCGGTTGAGAGTTCTAGCTGTTCTAGAACCTCAGCGACGCCCAGCTCCCTGGCTCTCCTGGCGTTGGCATACTGCTCCGTATGCCCAGGCGTCGGGATGAGTATCTGGGGCTTACCATAGCAGATGCTCTGAAGTATCGTCTCATGACCGGCCCTGGAGACAACGAGATCGCAGGCCTTCAGGCATCTGAACCTATCCTCGATCCACGGTATTATAGTTAGAGGGCCCCTCCTCACAGGTTTAGAGCCTCCCCCCACCATTCCCATGGACATGACGACCCTAAACTCATCGGGGAACCCCTCGAAGATTTTGATCAGCGTCTCTATGAGGGGGAGCCTCTCCTTTCTTGGGCCGCTTATAGAAGCGTAGATGAGGAATCGATCCTCCGCATCCAGCTCGCGGCGGAGGTCCTCGACGCCTTTAACCTCGGAGGGCTGAAGGGGTAGTATAGCTCCGATAAACCTCACCCTACCCCGATACGCCCTTGGAATACGCAGCGAGTCGAGGGAGATCGTGTAGGGCTCGGGGAGGTCGGGTACGAGTATCACGTCACTTAGGGCCCATCCCCATCCGATTAGGGTTAGAAGCGCCCCATCGGCGATCCTGGAGAGAGTGAAGAACTTTCTACTTCGGGGAACTATGAGCTGGAACTGGTTTAGGATAAGGATGACCGGTAGGCCAAGCAGCCTAGCTGCGAAGATGGGTGAAAGCCTTGTATCGGATATAACTAGATCAGGCCTATAGGCTCTCATATATTCTAGCTCCATGCCGACCTGGTAGAGGAAGCGAGGTATGATGGGTATCAACCCCTTAGCCGCCGACCTCCTAAGGTCGATTTGACCAATAGCATCAGTCTCCATAGACATCGATGGACTCTCAACAACGCTGTAGCCGTAGCCCCTGAGATAGTCGACGCCCTCTAGGTAGGTGGAGAAGAGGATGTGGCATTCCCTCCTCTGGAGCTCCCTCGCTATGACGTGGCATCGGGTGACGTGGCCATATCCTAGGCCGCAGGGGGCGATGTATATCCTCGCCCCCTTAAGGCTGGGCATCCTCAACGCCTCTCCAACTCTATGCGGACAACCCGGCCTCTAGGCTCCTCCTCAGCGAAGATCTCAGCCTGAAACCTGTAAACCTCCGTGTCCGGGAGAAGCCAGGCGTCGGGGGGTAGCCAGGCCTTAAGGCAGCACTGGGTAAGGAACTCCTCCGCATCCCAACCCCACTCTATGGGAACCTGTGGGAGTAGCAGACCCCTGAAGCCCCCACGGCTGACGATGAGGCCGTCCCTGCCGATGACGATGTGGCGTGGATAATCCTCAGGCTTCTCGACAACTATCCGTTCAGGAATTGTGAGGACGCTCACCTCGACGACGATCTCATCCATCTCCTCCAAGCTGACCGGCTTAAACCTGGGGTCATGAAGCGCGGCGCTTATCGCAGCGTCGACGACGGCCTCAGCCAGAGGCCGCTCCGGATACGGGTAGCCTATACAACCCCTCAGCCTATGTGCCCCCTCCACCTTGTTGAGGGTGACGAAGACGCCTCGGGGCTCCATCAACCTCTCAGGAGCTGAGGGCTCTATTCGCCGCCCCTCCCGTAGCCGGGTCTCTATGGCGTTGCGGGCCAGCCTGACCAGAAACTCCCCATCCTCGAGGGTGAGGGTCATCACCCTCACCTACCCCTCGAGGCCTTTATAAAGCCTCTCAGCCTCCTCCAGGGTCTCCACGATTCTACGCCAGTGGCTGCCTCTCCAGTAGACTCGTCCACAGCAGGTGCAGAGCCAGAAGCGTTCATAGTGTTTATAGGTTCCCTCCGGAACTAGGCCCCTCACCTCATTCCGCCCGACCTCCTTGAGAAGGGAGCCACACATGGGGCATCTCGATCCCTCGGGCTTGAGGTTGAGGGAGAAGCGGTGTGCCACGGAGGCCAGCCTCTCGACGTCGCTCTCCCCCTCCACGAAGTGGGCGCTCAAACCCATCTTCAGGGCCTTCCTGTAGAGAGTCCTGTCCCGTGTCAATAGGATCCTGTCCTCCTCGATAGCCCTTCTGATCAGCTCGTCATCTTCAGCATCTCTAATATACTCGGCGTCGTATCCACAGATTCTGAGCCATCTAGTGAGGGAGCCGAGCATCCCATCGAGGAGAAACCTCACCTCGGCTCCCCTCTACTCCTCGAGATCTGCCCTACAATCCTCGCAGAGAAACTCGCCTGAGACAGCTTTAAGATTGGTGGAGTAGCATCCACATCGATCACAGTAGCCCACGAGGGAGGGGCCGCTAGGAGCCTCGCTGCTCATAATTCTAGATCTTTCCTGAACTATCTCGATGATGTCGGGTACCACCCTCAATATGTCCCTGTCGGAGATGATGCCCAGCAGCCGCCCTTTATAGGTTACACCTAGCCTCCGAATGTTCAACCTATTCATCATAGTCATGGCATCCAGCAGGCTTGTCTCAGGGCCGACGGTTCTAAGAGGCGTCGACATCACCTCTCCAGCCTTAACCTCCTCGGGATTGACACCCTTCGCCACAACTCTTAGAACTATGTCGCGTTCGGTGACGATCCCGACGGGCTGTCCATCCCGCCTCGTGACGATGACGGCTCCAATTCCATTTTCATCCATGATCCTAGCCACCTCGACTATGCTGGCCTCCTCATCGACGGTGATGACGGGGCTGGTCATCGCCTCCCTCACCAGCATCCTAGGCGTCAGCTCTAGATCCAAGCATAGCACCGATTCAAAGAGGAGAGGAGTGGATAAAAAGTGTTATGATGAACCTTATGACGCCGTTTAGACGCTTTTTGAAGCGTCTCATGAAGCTCAAGGGAAACCACTTTTTAAAAAATCAATCCACCATATACTCGCGATGTCTCTGACGCCTCCGATCCTCATCGTCCTTCTCCTATTATCTACGCCGACGGCGGCCCATCAATCCATTGATGGAATCGGTGTAGAGAGATATGTGGAGCTCCAACCTGGGGGAGTCCTTTTCATCAATGACACCATAACCCTGAGAGCGGCGACGATCACCGCCCTCTACATCGGGCAGCCGGAGGGATGGAGAGAGGAAAAAGCGACCTTCCAGCTCCACGAGGCAGAGGGGTGGAAGCCCCTCGAATTTGAGGCCTTAGAGACGGAGGGAGTCAGGTGGTTTGTGATCCACCTCCCCGCAGCCGATGGAGGCCTCTATAGATTGAGGGCCTCATACCTCTACGCCAATGAGGTGGAGTGGGGAGATGGAAACTATCTGCTCGAAATACCCCTATATCCAGCCCTCGCCGACGATCCCCTAAACCCCACCGATTGGAACATCACCCACCTCACCTTTAGGGCATATCTGCCCGAGGGATCGGAGCTCCTGGATGTTGATTCCCCCCTATCCATCTCTAACTCCACGATGGATGGCCGAGGCCTTCTAAGCCTCATATCGGAGAACTCGCTTGATGCCCTCCAACCCATCGTAGCCGCCATCGAATACACGCCATCACCGAGTGAGGGACATCCAATTAGAATAGAGTCTATGGAGGTGAGGATGCGGATAGGCTGGGGAATAGGCGTCGAGGAGGATTACACCATCATAAATATGGATGGAAACCTCGAGAAGTTCCATGTAGATCTTCCCAGGGGGGCGAGGAACATCAGGGCCTATGATAGGGCTGGCCCCCTAAAGGTGAGCAGCAGAATCCATGATAACGGCGTCGACGTCTATATCCATCCCCGATCGACTGTTAGAGTCGATGAGAGATGGAGCTTCACCCTTAGATACACCCTGCCAAAGCGGGGACTCATAACGGGAACCAAATCGAGGTATAGGTTGATATATAATCTCACCCATCCACCCTGCTACATCTCTCAGGCCTTGATAGAGGTTCAGCTCCCGGATGGGGGAATCCCGACGGCTCATCAACCCGAGGGGGAGGTGAGGAGGAGCTCATATCTCTCCTATAGGGTTTCAATACCACTAGGTGAGGTTGCCCCTTTAGAGAGGGCGGCGATCTCCATTGATTATAGGTGGACATCCTTCTGGCTTCTATTGAGACCGATGCTATGGAGCTTCCTGATAGCTGCAATCTCGGCTCTCATACTCATCCCCGTCAGAAGACGGAGGGAGGTGGAGGTCGAAGAGAAGCCGACGATGCTTGAGGAGTTCCTAGAGCTATATGATCGACGTATAGGGCTGCTCGTCGAGCTGGAGGAGCTCGAAGGGGAGCTGGAGAGGAAGGAGATCGGGCGGGAGCGCTTCGAGAGAGAGTCCGCGGAGACCCATAGAAGGTTGATGGAGCTCTCAAGACGTCTGAAACGCCTCGAGGCGAGGCTGATGGAGGAGAGGCCCGAGCTCTCGGAGGAGTTGGAGGAGCTGAGGAAAGCTGAGGAGGAGCTGGAGGGAATTATGACCGCCATCAGAAGCCTTGAACGTAGGCTGAGGAGGAGACGAATCTCTAGGAGGGACTACCTGGCTAGGAGGAGGGAACACATAGAGCTGCGTAGGAAAGCCATAAGGAGGATCGAGGAGGCTATAGCAGCCCTGAGGGGACAGCCCAGGCGTTAAGGCTACTAGTAACATCTTGAAAAAATTATAGCCCCGTTATAATACCCGAAAACAATTTAACCGACTGCTGGAAACTTAACTGATTTAAAGAGGGGTCTGATATGCCGACTATAACGATAGACTATGAGAAATGCACCTTCTGCCAGACCTGTGTAAGCACCTGTCCCATGGGCGTCTATGAGGTTCAGGGGGACAAGGTCGTCGTCGCAAACCCTGATGAATGCGTCGTCTGTAGAGCCTGTGAAGCAGCCTGCCCGAATGAGGCTATAACTGTCGAGGAGTAAAAATCCCATCCCTTTTTTAGGTTCACCTCCACGACTTTTATCCCTGGAGACGGAGGATAAATCGATGGCCAACATCCTAGAGGAGCCCAAAGCCATAAGGAAGCAGGGTGGAGCACTTATAGAAGCTCTAGAGGAGTTCCCAGAGGGCTGTAAAGAGGGCATAAGGCTAGGCGAGGCCGTCGAGCTCCGCGGCCTGGAAGGCTTCAAGCCTAGATGCATAGTCATAGCCGGCATGGGAGGCTCAGCGATAGGAGGGCTCCTCCTGAGAGATTGGCTCCTAGACTCGTCGACGCCAGTATACGTCTCAGCCGGCTATCATCTACCAGGCTTCATAGATGATGAGATCCTCATAATAGCCGTGAGTTACTCGGGAAACACGGAGGAAACCCTCTCAGCCTTTGAGGAAGCCTTGGAGAGGGGATGCCCAATACTCACCGTCACATCGAATGGAGTGTTGAAAAGGCTGTCGGAGAAAAGGGAGATCCCGCTGATCAAACTGCCCATCGGCTTAAAGCCTAGGGCAGCACTACCCCAGCAGCTCTTCTCTGTAGCCATGACCCTGAGGAGGATCGGCGTCGAAGCCCCCTGGCATGAACTGGAGGAGGCCATAGGGGTTTTAGAGGAGCTTAAATCGAAGCTGACACCCGAGGCGCCCCCGGAGAGGAATGAGGCTAAGGCTCTAGCCTTGAAGCTGAGGGGGTTCATACCCTATATCTACGCCCCCCGATGTCTAGGGGCCGTCGCCTATAGGTTTAGAACCCAGCTTAATGAGAATAGCAAGCTCCCAGCCTGCTCGACATCGCTTCCGGAGGGTTTTCACAACGCCATTATGGGCCGCGAGGGACCTGAGGAGCTGCTGAGGGGAATAGCAGCCGTCATTCTCAGAGATCCCGGCGAGGAGTCTAGGCTGAGGCGTAGGATCGAGGCCTTCAAGAGACTGCTCGAGGAGAAATTTGGGAGGGTTTTAGAGCTATGGGCTAGGGGGAGAGGGCTTCTATCTAGGATGCTGTCAGCCCTCTATATCGGAGACTATACGTCGATCTACCTCGCGCTCCTCTACGGCTTTGATCCCTCCACCACGGAGTCCATAGAGCTTTTGAAGAGGGTGGAGTGATGGTTCAGCCTTCACGGAGGAAGCATAGACTATCCATCGCCATACCCTCCTCCCTCGTATCGGAGATACCTCATCTACGGGAGAAGACGGCTGTCATAGGCCACGTAGGCAGGGCGGCCGCCCTCTTCAGGGTTGACGACATCTACATCTATAGAGACCGCCCAGATGAGAGTCGACTGATAGGTCTCATCCTCCGATATATGGAGACCCCACAATATCTACGGCGCCTCATGTTCGGTATGATGGCTGAGCTCAGATACGTCGGCATACTGCCGCCGCTTAGGACACCTCATCATCCATTGAGGAAGAAGGCTGAGGAGCTTGAACCCGGTGAGGTTAGGGAGGGCCTGGTTCTCTCAAGCGTTCGAGACGCCTACCTCGTCGACGTCGGCGTGGACAGGCCTATAAAGGTTAGGGGGAGACCCCCATCTCCGACGGGGAGGGCGACAGTGAGGATCATCAAACCAGGCTCCGAACCTGAGGGCATCTTCATAGATCGAGAAGAGGTTGAGATCTATTGGGGATTTGAGATCCATCAGTATAGAAGGGGAGTAGGGAGGTTAGCTATGGAGGGCGGCTTCGATCTAGCGATAGCCACATCTAGATACGGGGTCCCCTACCCCATCGTCGAGGGGCAGCTTGAGAAGAGCTGGAAGCAGTCGAGGAGGGTCCTCATAGCCTTCGGATCACCGAGAAGGGGGTTGAAAGAGCTCCTAAAGGGCGAAGGACTCACTCTGGAGGAGGCCTTCCACTATACGATAAACACCATACCAAATCAGGGATGTGAGACGGTGAGAACGGAGGAGGCAATCTATGCAACCCTAGCCCTCCTCAACCTCCTAGAGGCTGGGTGACATGGCCTCGAGAGATGAGGAGCTCCTAGAGGCGGAGCTGAGGGGTAAAACCCTACTCGTCTATCTCTACCTTTTGAGGAGTAGGAGAAACACCGTCGGGGTTAGGGAGGTTCAAAAGGCACTTAGATTCAGCAGTCCAAGCGTCGCCGCCTATCACCTAAACAAGTTGAGGGAGCTAGGCCTCGTTGAGAGCATCCGAGGCGACTATAGGTTGACGAGGATGGTGAAGGTGGGAGTGTTGAGACGCTTCGTCGCCGTCCGGGGACTTCTACTGCCAAGACTCCTCTTCTACGCCGTCCTCGTCACCTCCATGCTCATCACCTATCTAATTCAATATCCCCAGTTCACGAGGAGAAACGTCGCGGCGATGATCCTCGGCCTCGTCCCCACCATCATCCTCTGGTATGAGACCCTCAAAACCTGGAGGGAGAAGCCCTAACAGGCGAAGCATCATAAGTATAGAGAGGCTAATTCTTGACGCATGTCCTCCAAGTATAGGGAGCTTGGAGTCGATGTGAGGAAGAGGGGCATTGAAACCTTCAAGGAGATGATCCGAGGCCTATACCCCAACGCCTTCTGCGTCATCCATCGAGACCCCTCAAACCCCGATGTGGGGCTTGTTCTTCACACAGACTCAGCTGGCAGCAAACCGATTCAAGCCTATCTGCATTGGAGGGAGACCGGAGACCCCTCATGGTTTAGGGGGTTAGCCCAGGATGTGGTGGCGATGAACCTCGATGACATAATCTGCGTCGGAGCGGAGCCCATCGCCTTCGTCGACTACATCGCCTTCAACACCCTCATCATCGAGAGGGAGGGGCTATTACGGGAGACGGCTAAGGGCTTCGAGGAGGTCTTCAACAAGCTGAGGGAGCTGGGCGTCCCCCTTCTCTTCTCCGGGGGAGAGACTGCTGATCTACCGGATCAGCTCAGAACCCTCGACATCTCAGGAACCATACTGGGGAGAGTCCCCCTCGATAGGGTCATCACCGGCGAGGATATAGCCCCTGGAGATGTGATAGTCGGCCTCAGAAGCGGCGGTGAGGCGGATTATGAGGATGAGAGGAATAGCGGCATCATGTGCAATGGGCTGACCCTGGCGAGATGCACCCTTATGAAGGCTGAATACGTTGAGAGGTACCCTGAGCTAGCCCATCCAACTGGGAGGCGTTATAGGGGTAGATATAGCTTCGACGACTACCTAGAGGAGCTGGATATGACTGTGGGGGAGGCCCTACTCTCCCCAACGAGGTTGTATGCCCCAATAATCCTTAAGGCCTTAAGGGAGATGGGCGGTGGAATCCATGGACTCGTTCATAACACCGGTGGAGGCCTCACCAAGTGCCTCAGGCTGGGGAGGGGCATCCTCTACGTTAAGGACGCCCTACCGGAGCCTGACCCCATCTTCAGGCTGATACAGAGGGAGGGTAAGGTGAACTGGAGGGAGATGTATATGGTCTTCAACATGGGTGTGGGCTTCGAGGTCATAGTCGACCCCGAATACGCCGAGGAGGTCATCAACATCGCTGAGGGTTATGGGGTGGAAACCAAGATCATAGGTCGATGCGAGAGAAGTCGAGAGGGTAACAGGCTCCGCATCGAGTCGAGTTATGGGAGATTCATTTACCCCTAAAGCTCAGTCTTCATGGCGATCCTTTCGAAGCGCTCCATGGAGCTGACGCCGATGAGATGTAGATTTCCGACGTGAACCCTATCTAGATGCCTCTTCGCAGCCCTGTAACACTCGATGACCTGCCTCATGGGGGTGATGGGTAGATCCATCATCTGATAGTCGGGGTGGAAGATGAGTAGGCTGTAGGGTATTGAGACATCTAAATCGGCGATGAACTCGGCGATGGCCTCCACCTCATAGGCGTCGACGTATCCGGGAACTAGGAGAGTCGTCGCCGTCAAAACCGGTAGTCCCCTCCGCTCGGGATAGAGCCTCTCAGCGATCATCCTGAAGTTCTCATAGGCCCGCCTATTCGAGACGCCGCTGAGGGCGAGGCTCACTGATGGCGTGAAACACTTCAAGTCGAATTTCACGTTACCCCCCGTCTCCAGGGCCAGCTCAGCGGCTCGGTAGACGAGGCGGCTGTTCCCACAGCCATTCCACTCGAAGCAGATTCGTAGAGGCCTGTCGCCCCTGGCCTTAACAGCCATCTCGGAGGCCCTTATGGCGATGGGGAGCTGGGGATCGGGGTCGCCGCCGAAGTAGCAGATACAGCTTATACGCCTATTCCTCCTAACGGTCTCAGCCAGCATAGACGCCGAGCGAGGCTTTAGGCCGCCGAGATCCTTATGCGATGGATTCTGGCAGAAGAGGCAGTCGAAGTTACAGCCGTAGAAGAAGACGGCGAGGTTGCTATAACCCCACTCGGGGCCATCTCTGTAGGCATAGCAGGGATAGCCAGCCCCCGTCCCAGCGGGGCAGAACCAGGCTGCGCAACAGTTGGTGACATGTGGATCCAGATAGGCGTAGAAGACCCCCTCCTCGGATGTTGAGAGGGATTTGAGGCTTCCACCCTCATTCCATCTTAGGCCGCAGTATCCCCGCTCCCCATCGCCGATGAGGCAGCGATTGGAGCAGAGGTCGCAGGGAATTCCATCCTCTGAGCGTGGAGGCTTTGGGGGTAAACCCAGGATGCTCCTCACAGCCGTGTGAGCCTGCTCTATGTAGGGCATCGCCTCTTGAGGCCTCTCCCTGATGCAGTCAAGACAGACGCCGAGAATTTCGGCGACGGTTTTCTCCTCTCCACAGAGTTTACAGCGATTCATACATCCATGCTTCCCTCAGCCTCGAGGCTTAAAATCGACTCGGTTTTATACGGATTCAACCCCCATATCTCTGGTGGTCTGATGGTTAAGCCCTTCATCGTGGGAACCGAGAACGCCAAAGACGCCTTGAAGGCGGGCGTCGGGGTTCTGAGGAATGGAGGCTCAGCCATCGACGCCGTTGAAGCGGCCATAAAGGTCGTGGAGGCAAACCCCCTAGACCACGGCGTCGGCATCGGAGGCATACCGAACCTCCTAGGCGTCGTCCAGCTTGACGCCTCCATCATGGAGGGCAGAAACCTTAGAGCCGGAGCCGTCGCAGCCGTCAGGGGCTTCCTACACCCAATATCCATTGCGAGGAAGGTGATGGAGGAGTCCCCCCACGTCCTCCTCGTCGGCGAGGGAGCTGAGCTTTTCGCCGAGGCGATGGGCTTCAAACGCCATGGAGACCTCCTCACGGATAAGAGCAGGGAGATATACCAGGCCTTCCTGGAGAACACCCTAGAACAGCTGGATGACAGCTTCACCTGGAAGGAGTATATCGTCCGATATGTCAAGAACTATAAGCTGAGGGATTGGTATGAGCGATTGGTGAAGTATCACGGCGGAACAGTCGATATCATGGCGATGGACGCCAATGGGGATATATGCTCAGGAGTCTCCACAAGCGGCACAGCCCTGAAGCTTCCAGGGAGGGTTGGTGACTCGCCGATAATAGGTGCGGGGAACTACTGCGACAACAGGGTTGGAGCTGCAGCCTGCACGGGCAGAGGCGAATTGGCCATAAGGCTGTCCACGGCCAAGAGCATCATTGAATACATGCGGAACGGGATGAGCGTCGAGGAGGCCTGTATAAAGGCAATGAGGAATGTCTTGGAGCTCCATGAGACTGGAGGCCTGAACTGCCTGGCCTTCGACAGGGAGGGGAATACCGCCGCGGCCTCAACCTACGCCGAGAGACCCTACTACTACATGGACATCGACATGGATGAGCCGGAGGAGAGATGGGGGGTTCTAGTGAAGAATTGAGCGGAGGCTCAGCCATCAAGGGGGTCAGCAGGGACATCTACGGGGAGCATCGACCGATAGAGGGCGTCGTCGTCGCCCTGATACATGTCACCTTTACCGATAGGGGGCTAAGCCTCATAGGGTCTATGAGCAGGGCGCTGAAGAGGGGGGAGATACACGAGTTGATGATCACGGATGAGGAGGCGAAGCCGGGCTCCAGAGTTGACAGGGTCTCGGTCATCGCCTTCTTCGAAGTGGAGGTCGGAGGTCTCGCCGTCTACGGCGACGACGTCCTCATCGGCGATCAACGCATCGGGCATATAGCTGGCTTCGACCTCACCCACATGCCTAATCATATGAACATCGTAGTGAAGACTGAAAGCCTGAAGCCCCCACCGATAAGGCTGGGAGATAGGATAAAGATAGGGGCCTTATCTGGGGGTTAGATGACGGAGATAGAAGCGGCTACCCTTATATTTCACAACCCTAAGCCGCTCGGTCTCTATGAGTCTCTCCACCAGAGACCAATCGGCTCCCGCTCTTTGAAGCAAGGCCCTTAGGGCATCCTCCCTCATCGGGTGAACCGATGTGATGCTGAGTACGTCTCGCTCCACGTCTCCGGAGTAGGCGAAGTCCTCTCCCTCGAAGCCGATGAGGAGCTCCACATGGTTGAGATGCTCGCTGAAAATCTGATAAGCGGTGTTTAGGGCCTCCTCAGAGGCTGGCTCAACCCACCTCTCAGCTGGAGGCCTCGTCGGCACGGCTATGTAGGCCACATCGGGGCGAAGCGTGGAGATGAAGGAGGCTATGGCTTCCAGCTCATCCTCCTCGTCGTTTACGCCTTTAACCATCATCGTCTCCGTCGTCAGGGTTCCCTCGAACTCCCCCGCGAAGAGCCTCATCCCCTCCCACACCCGTTCTAGGTTCAGCGATCCATGGGGCCTATTGATCCGCCTCCAATCCTCCTCCGAGGCTGCGTCCACCTTAAGCGAAACCCAGTCAGCCATGAGGAGGTCTCGCCGGACATCCCCCCTCCAGAGCAGTGAACCATTCGTCAACACGGCGATGGGTATGCCTAGAGGCTTCAACCCCTCGATCTCCTCGCCGAGATTCAAGTCGAGAGTTGGCTCCCCATCTGGGACGAAGGTAATATAGTCGATGCGCTCCCCACGCCTAGAGACCTCCTCAACTAGACGCTCCACATCCCCCACAACCATATTGGGCTCATAGAAGGCTCTCCTCTCAGCGATGAGATTCGTCGTCCTGCCGATCTGACAGTAGACACAGGAGTAGGTGCAATACTTGGGCGGTATGTTGTTGACGCCTAGGCTTCTACCCAGACGCCTCGATGGAACTGGGCCGAAGGCCTTCAACTCCGAGGGATAAGCGCATGGGGTTAGATAACCTTATCCGAGGTCTACGCGCCTTCCGACGCCGGCCTCTATATAGCCGTCGCCATAGGCTGATTGGAACATCCTCCTGGCGGTCTCGCCGCTACAGTGCGTGGGGGCCACCATCTCCACGCCAAGCCGTTGGAAGCTCTCAACGATGTCGGCAATCTCCTCCTCGGATCGCCCTGAGAGATGGAAGCCTCCGACGACGAGGCGCACCCTCAACCCAGTGAGGTTCATAGCCCTCTCAACTATCCTCACGACGCCTGGGTGGGCGCATCCCGTCACCACCACCAGTCCCTTTGGGGTGTTGATGATCAGGGCCTGCTCATCGACTCCCCCACCCCCCATAGGCCCCGTGGAGGCTGCGCAGCCGCAGATCACCGTAGGCCCCTCCACCTCCACCACCTCCCTCGCGAGGTCTCTAACCCACCCCTTGAAGCTCTTGGGGAAGCTGGCTGGCAGATAGACGGCGACATCCCCATCGGCTTCAAGGACTTCATCGAGGCCTCCAACATGGTCTCCATGGATATGCGACAATACGATGATGTCGATCTCCCTGGGGTCTACGCCCAGCTTCTCCATGTTTCTGAGGAGGAGCCTCCCATCGCCGCCGGTGTCGAAGAGGATGGTGGTCTCGTTGAGAGTGAGGAGACATGAGAAGCCCCAGGAGGTCTCAAGCCTTGGATCATAGGGATTGTTATCATAGAGTACGATTAGCTCCCCGCGGCAGGCTTTCAGACCTAGGGCTGGAGGCCCCTTAGCCGTCTCCACCTCCACCACCTCCTCCATCTCCCTCGGCTTCATGACGAGCTTCCAGGCGACGACTATCAGCGTCAGGAGGAGTATTAGGGATATGAGGAGAAACCACCTATCCATCAGCTGATCCTCCGCGGGGTGAGGCTTAAAGATAGAGGGTTTTAAATCGGGGTTGGGAGTAGCATTGGATATGCGGCTGGTTCACTACACCGAGGTTCCGGCCGAGGAGGCCGATGGGGAAGCGAGGGGCGTTAGGGTGAGATGGCTCATCTCAAAGGAGACGGGAGCACCCAACTTCGCCATGAGGCTCTTCGAGGTGGAGCCAGGGGGATACACACCCCACCACGCCCACCCCTGGGAACATGAGATATACGTCCTCTCAGGCAGAGGCCTAGCCGTCGGAGAGGAGGGTGAGAAGCCTATAAAGCCTGGAGACGTCATCTACATCCCACCGGGGGAGAAGCATCAGCTTAGGAACAACGGCGATGAGCCTCTGAGATTCCTATGCCTCATACCCATCGTCGATTAGGCCGCATCAGTTTTTATATACATTGTATACATTGAATACTTGGTTAACAATGTCACTCGTGAGAGTTTCGAAGAGCACGAAGATGGAGCTCCTGAGATATGCGTCGGAGCTCCAGATGAGGCTGGGGCGTAGAGTCGACTTCGACGAGGCGATAGCCCATCTCCTGAGGGAGGCGAGGAGGAAGAGGCCTAAACTCCTCATAGAGGCCTGCCAACCCATAGAGGGCGCAGAGGAGGCCTTAATGGAGCTATACAGGGAGAGGAGAATGGATGAGGAGAGAGTTAAGAGGAAGCATGGCCTTTGACGCCGGCGTCCTCATAGAGCTCCTCCTCTCCACCCCTGGGGGAAGGCTGCTCAAGGAGAGGTTGCTTGATGGTAGACTCCTCGGATATGCCACGGAGCTCGCCCTAACTGAGGCGAGATACATCCTATGTAGGAGAATCGGATGGGAGGCGGCTGCCTCAAGGGTTGAGAAATTATCCCTCTCAGGCTTCATACAGGTTGAGGATATAACGCCCCTCTGTGAAAGGGCATCGGAGCTTAAGTGCGAGGCGGCCATATCCCTCCCAGACTGCTTCACCATCTCCCTCGCGGAGATGCTCTCAATACCAGCCCTCTTCGCCAGGTGGGAGAGGGAGCTCCTCAGAGAGCTTAGGAGAATCGAGACCGAGGCTGAGATACTCTTTCTCGAGGACTTCGTCGAGGCGGAGCAGGGAGAGGAGTAGAGTTTTAATGCCCTCCAGGGGACTGAAAAGGTTTTTAAATCATCGGAGGCTGTTGTGTAGGCGAACGGTGAACCTATGCCCTCCTGGAAATATTCGGTGAAGGGCCTCGATCCGGATAGGACAGCGATAGCCAGTGGTAGGGATCTGAGGATCTCGCCGAAGGCGGCGAGGGAGATATGCAACTATATCCGGGGTATGAACCTCCAGAAGGCTAAGGAGGTTCTAAGGGAGGTCATAGAGCTGAAGAGGGCAATCCCCTATAGGAGGCATAAGAAGAAGATCCCCCATCGGAGGGGGCTTCAGGGCTTTTATGCGGGGAGATACCCCGTGAAGGCTGCGGAGGCCATACTGAAGGTTTTGGAGGCCGTCGAGGCCAACGCCGAGTTTAAGGGCCTCTACACCGATAGATTGAAGATCATACATATCGCGGCCCAGAAGGGGCCGGTTATAAAGAAGTATATTCCGAGAGCCTTTGGTAGGTCTTCCCCCTACTTTGAGAGGCTCACCCATATAGAGGTAGCGGTAGAGGAGGTGTGATGTCAGCCATAAAGCGTGTCATCCGGGATGCCATCGAGAGGATGAAGATCGATGAACTCCTAGCTGAGGAGTTCGATCACGCAGGATACGGCGGCATCACCCTGACGAAGACCCCCATGGGGACGCAGATCACGCTCTACACCATGAGACCTGGCAGAGTCATCGGCAAGAGGGGGCAATCCATAAAGGCCGCCTCGGAGCGCCTGGAGAGGGAGATCGGCGTCCCCAATCCGCAGATAACCGTCGTGGAGATCGAGGTTCCAGAGCTGAATCCAAGAGTGATGGCCTCGAGGATCGCCAGCGCCCTGGAGAAGGGGGTTCACTACCGCAGAGCCGTCTTCTGGGCCCTGCGCCGCATCATGGAGGCGGGGGCGATGGGCTGCGAGATCATCGTAAAGGGGAAGCTCCGCAGCGATCGAAGCCGCTTCGAGAAGGTCACCGAGGGCTACATACCCAAGGCCGGGGAGCCTGCGATGAAGCATGTCCGGAAGGCCACCATCCATGTGAAAATGAAGAGAGGCGTCTATGGGATCACGGTCAAGATCGTCCCACCGGAGGCGGAGTTCCCGGATAAGGTGGAGGTTGAGGCTGAGGAGGCCGCCGAGGGGGAAGGGGCTGAGGAGGAGACGGGGGAGAGAGGAGAGGAGTGATGGCGATCCTCAGGATGCGGGAGATCAGGGAGATGACCCCCGATGAGAGGCGGAAAAAGCTGGAGGAGCTCCGAACCGAGCTTTCAAGGCTTAAGGCGATGGTGAGGGCTGGAGGCTCAATAGAGAATCCTGGGAGGATCAGGGAGCTGAGGAGAACCATAGCGAGGATACTCACCGTCATGAGGGAGGAGGGCGAGGCGCCATGACGCCCATCACCCCCAGAAACATACTGAGACATGAACTCATAGGATTGGAGGTGGAGGTCGTCGACGACTCAAACCCCTATAACATCGGCATCTCAGGCCGAGTAGTCGACGAGACGAGGAACACGCTGCTGATAGACGACGGCGGTAAGGAGAGGTGCATCGCCAAGGAGTATGCCACCTTCAGGTTCAGGCTTCCCGACGGCACCCTGGTGGAGGTTGAGGGCGCCAAGTTGGTGGGCAGACCTGAGGATAGGGTGAAGAGGAGGATTAGGAGATGGTGAAGCTCCTGATGGGTAGATTCAAGCCCCCTGAAAACGAGTGCGACGACCCAAGATGCCCCTTCCACGGCCACCTGAAGATCAGGGGCAAAGTCCTAGAGGGGGTCGTCGTCAGCGATAAGATGGCCAAGACGGTCATAGTGAAGGTGGAGTATCTCAAATATTATCCGAAGTATGAGAGATATGCGAGGATGCACAGCCGGATCCCAGCTCATAATCCGCCCTGTATAAATGCAAAGGTGGGTGATAAGGTTAGGATAGCGGAGTGTAGGCCCCTGAGCAAGACTAAGGCCTTCGTGGTTGTGGAGAAGGTGGAGTGAGATGTCGAAGAGGGTTAAGCGACGGATTAGACCTCGGAGGCGGGTCTCAGCGGGCCTAACCAGCGGCTCCATGCTCATCTGCGCAGATAACACCGGAGCTAAGAAGCTTAGACTCATCCAGGTCATCGGCTATAAGGGGCGTAAGAGACGCTACCCTAAGGCCGGCGTAGGAGACATGATCGTCGTCTCCGTTCGAGATGGGACACCTGAGATGAGGAAGCAGGTTCTACACGCGGTGGTGATAAGGCAGAGGAAGCCCTATCCCAGACGCGATGGAACCTGGATAAGGTTTGAGGACAACGCCGCCGTCATCGTCACCCCAGAGGGAGACCCTAAGGGCTCCGACATCAGAGGCCCCGTCGCCAGGGAGGCGGTGGAGCGGTGGCCTAAGCTTGGGAGCATAGCTAAGATGGTGGTCTAAATGAAGGCGACACCCCGTAAACCGAGCACCGTCCGTAAGCGCTGGTTTAACGCCCCGCTGCATAGGAGCCGTAAATTCCTCTCAGCCCCCCTCTCACCGGAGCTCCGAGCGGAATATGGGACTAGATCTCTGCCGGTTAGAAAGGGGGATACCGTCGTCGTATTGAAGGGAGATTGGAAGATGAAGGAGGGTAAGGTCACGAGGGTTGACACGAAGCGGATGCGCATCTACATCGAGGGCCTCACCCGTGAACGCATGGATGGCTCGACGGTTCCCATACCGATAAGACCCTGGAATGTGATGATAACGAAGCTCGACCTCAGCGATCCCTGGAGGAAGAGGATTCTGGAGAGGAGGGGCTACGCAGCTAAGGTGGGTGAGAGCTGATGGGTAGGAAGGGTCCGACGAGACATATGAAGCGGGAGAAGACCCCGCCCTTCTGGCCGATACATAGAAAGGAACATGTCTGGGCCGTTAGGCCGAGTCCAGGTCCACACCCCATCGAGGGCTCGATACCACTCCTCGTCATCCTCAGGGATATGCTCGGCTACGCGAAGACGAGGAAGGAGGCGAAGAGGCTGATCAAGGAGGGTAAGATCCTCATCGACGGCAGACCTCGAAGAGATGAACGCTTCCCCGTCGGCCTCATGGATGTGGTGGAGATATCTGACACGGGTGAGGCCTATAGGATGCTCCCAGCTAAGGGTAGGAGGCTTACGCTCCACCCAATCGATGGAGAGGAACGGGGATTCAAGCTCTGCAGAATCATGGGTAAGACCACCCTCAAGGGTGGGAGGACTCAGCTGAATCTCCATGATGGGAGGAACATCCACCTCTCAGATGGGGGAGACCAGTACAAGGTGAATGACGTACTGAAGCTGGCCATCCCCCATCAGGAGGTACTAGACCACATCAGATTCGAGCCCGGAGTCCTAGCCCTCGTCGTGGGAGGACGCTCGGTGGGAGCCGTTGGAAAGCTCAAGGAGATCGGACCGGAGCCGGGGAAGTGGAGGACGGCCGCCCTGG
>Ga0190363_1000470_pt1 | contig 23562 bp, 24 predicted proteins | sample 48721867_MG_FD_161272 | JGI IMG/M metagenome (GOLD analysis project Ga0190363, IMG submission 161272) | Hydrothermal vent microbial mat bacterial communities from Southern Trench, Guaymas Basin, Mexico - 4872-18-6-7_MG | ecosystem: Environmental > Aquatic > Marine > Hydrothermal vents >... | reverse complement strand
AATAACTGAAATCAGAGGTCCGCTTTTGGTTGTAGAAAAAGTTGAAGGTGTTGCTTTTGCAGAATTGGCAGAAATTATTCTTCCTGATAAAAGTAAGCGTTTTGGTAAGGTATTGGAGGTAAGTGAAAATTTAGCTGTGGTTCAGGTATTTGAGGGAACAAGAGGGATAGATATAGATAAAAGTAAGGTAAGATTTTTAGGAAAAACAGAGGAATTTGCAGTATCAGGTGATATTTTGGGAAGAATTTTTAATGGAAGAGGAATGCCCCGTGATGGTTTACCTCCTCCCTACCCGGAAAAATACATAGATATAAATGGAGTGCCTATCAATCCTCAGGCAAGAGATTATCCTCAAGAATTTATCCAGACAGGAATTTCTGCTATTGATGGGATGAATCCTTTAGTGAGGGGCCAGAAACTTCCCATATTTTCTGGTTCAGGTCTTCCACATAATCAGTTAGCTGCCCAAATCGCTCGTCAGGCACGAATATTGACTGCTGAAGAAAAATTTGCTCTTGTTTTTGCTGGTATGGGAATAACTTTTGAGGAGGCAAACTTTTTTATTGAGGATTTTAAAAGAACAGGGGCACTTAAAAATTCTGTCTTATTTATCAATTTGGCTAATGAACCGGCGGTGGAAAGAATTTCTACGCCTCGCTTTGCTTTAAGTTGTGCAGAATATTTAGCATTTGAGTTAGAAATGCATGTTCTTGTGATTTTGATTGATATGACTTTTTACTGTGAGGCTTTAAGAGAGGTTTCTAATGCAAGACGTGAGGTTCCCGGAAGACGAGGGTATCCCGGATATATGTATACAGATTTGGCTACAATTTATGAACGCGCAGGAAGAATAAAAGGTAAAAAGGGTTCAATCACAATGATTCCTATCTTGACTATGCCTGATGATGATAAAACCCATCCTATTCCTGATCTTACAGGATATATTTGCGAAGGACAAATAATTTTATCGCGTGCTTTACATAAAAAAGGGATTTATCCTCCTATAGATGTTTTACCTTCTTTATCACGGTTGAAGGATAAAGGAATTGGAGAAGGAAAAACACGCCAGGATCATGCAGATTTACTAAATCAGTTATTTGCCTGTTATGCAAAGGGGCAAGAGATAAGAGAATTGGCAATAATTTTGGGAGAGGAAGCATTAAGTCCTTTAGATAAACTTTATTTAAAATTTGCTGATAGATTTGAGAATGAATTTGTTCGCCAAAAAGAGACCGAAAACCGCACGATTGAGGAGACTTTGGATATAGGATGGAGATTGCTTAAAGATTTTCCTGCATCAGAACTTAAAAGAATAAGAAAGCAATTTTTAGAAAAATACCTTAAAAAATGAGAAAGGTTTCTTGTAACAGAATGGAATTATTACGTCTTAAAAAAAGAAAGATTTTAGCTTGTAAAAGTCATGATCTTTTAGAAGATAAATTAGAGAATTTACTTATTGGTTTTTATCGTTTAACAAAAGAATTAAGAAAAGAAATAGAAAAAGCTCAGGTTCTTTTTAAAGAATTTTTTGAGGATATAGTTGCTTTGTGTGTGTTTTTTCCTAAGGAAAAAATAGAGAAAATTTTAAATCAAAAGCCTCCTCTGGAAGTAGAGATAAAATCTAAACGCCTTTTCAACCTAATTCTTTTAGAAATTAAACCACAAAAGATAGAGAAAGATTTTTCTTATGAAAGACCTGCTTTATGGGATAAAATTTCCTCTCAAAAAGAAAAGGTTTTAGAAAGTTTTTTCAAAATCGTTGAGGGAATCCTTAATCTGGAAAAAATATCTTGTGAGATTCTAAAGACAAGAAGAAGAAAAAACGCATTGGAGTATATTCTTATTCCTTATATTGAAAATACAATAAAGACTATTGAGATGAAGCTGGCAGAATTGGAAAGAGAATTTTTATTGCAAATTTCCCGCACAAAAGATTTGCTTAAAGAGGAAAGATAGATATAATTATAATAAAACGGGCGGTTAGCTCAGTTGGCTAGAGCGCTTCCCTTACAAGGAAGAGGTGAGAGGTTCGAATCCTCTACCGCCCATTAATTTTTTTTAAAATTAATTGTCAATTTATTTGTCTATTTAATATTATATTTATTTGACATTTGATTAGAATATATGTTATAATTGTTAACGGAGGTGTAAAGATGCATACTTTTGAAGAAAAAACAACTTGGGTGGGAATTTCTGAGTTAAGAACAAAAATGAAAGAGATTTTAAAACAGGCTAAGGAGAATAGAATATTTATCGGTAAAAGAAATAAATTAATAGCTGTGTTGTTAGATATAGAACAGTATAGAAGAATGGAGAGGATTTTAGAGGAACTGGAAGACTTTGCATTAGGATATTTAGCTTTCCAGAGAGAAAAATCTTCCCGCAAACGTGATTACTTAGATATGGAAAAGGTAGAAAAAATGATAGATGATATGGAAGATTAAATTTCACCCCCTTGTAGTAAAAGAAGACCTTAAAAAAATAGATCCTTCCTGGAGAAAAAAGATTATAAAAGCAATAAAGAAAAAATTATCATTAGATCCTTTAGGTTACGGTAAGCCTTTAAAAGGAACATACAAAGATTACTGGAAATTGAGAGTAGGAGATTATAGAGTTGTGTATAAAGTAGAGAAGAAAGAAATAGTTGTATATGTAATTAAAGTTGGAATAAGAAAGGATTATACAGTATATAAAGAGCTCTTTTATAGAATCTAGAAATTTTAAAATAAAAAACGGGCGGTTAGCTCAGTTGGCTAGAGCGCTTCCCTTACAAGGAAGAGGCAAGATTGAATCCTCTACCGCCCATTTTTAGTGAATCCATCCCTCAAGTGTTTAACTTGTAAATTTACAAATCAAGTGTTGTTATTTTTTTCAATCACACCGTGCCGAATCAATCACACCCGCCGGGTGTGCAAGGGTGTACACAGGTAATTATTTATGAGTAGGTATCAATTTTAGGAATCAATGAGGGTGTATGCCAACTGGAATTCTGAGAAAAAATATGGTATAAATAAATTGGAAAAAGAGGAGGAAAAAATGAGGGAAAAGTTTTTATTTTTCGTTTTGATCATAAGTGTAAGTCTTTTGATCTGTGGCAATTTTGCTTTTTCTCAAGATAATGATAGAATAACCGGTTATTATTATGATCCTCAAACAGGTACAATTATCCCCAGATATGGAAACCTTTCCCCTCAGCAGTCTCTGCGTCAAGGAGAGTTAAAGAAAGCTAAGATAAAGGAAAAAACTTATTCTTATCCTCACTGGAAGTGTCGAATTAAAAGTTATATAAACGAGAAAGGGCAGATTCTTAGAAGAGATATTGATTATGAATATTCTTATAGTTGGCCAAAGTATCAATGGAGTTATAAAGCCAAAGCTTCTTATGTAGTAGATTATTACTATTATCCTAATGGGAGAAGAAAGTCGTATGTAGGTTCAGGAATTTATAAAGGCGAATGGAGTTTTAGAAAGTGGCATTATTCGTTTGATTATTATTTTAACTATGCACGAAATTATCATGAGGATGGTCGTCCCTCTTACGGTTATTACCAATATTTTGATAATAAGACGCAAAACCCTGTCTTTACTTGGAATTATAAATATGATTATTATGAAAATCGCAAGCGTAAGTCTGTATACTGGAAGGGTGTCAGCTATAATAGAAAGACAGGTGAGAAAAGATATATTTATGAATATACTGTTTATTATGATCGCAATGGAAGGTGGAAGGGTTACCATTATGTATTAAAAGATGGAAAAGGAAAAGTAATTTATGAGCGTAAATATTTCAGGAGGTAAAATGATGAGAGGGATTGTAGGAATAATTATGGTTTTATTTTTAGTAAGCATTTTCTCTGGTTGTAAAAAAGAAAAGGAAGTTACAGCAAAGACGGACAAAGAAGTTGAGGAGATTGCCAAATCCATGGAAGCGCAAATGCAACTTGCCAACCCTGAGTATATAAAAAATGCTACACCTGAACAGATGGAAAAGTTATCAGAAAATTTAAAATAAACAAAATCAGACTATCCCGCCCGAGAAATTCAAGATTATTTACCTTTTCTTTAAAAATTGCTAAAATAATAAAAAATAAATTTTATGAGACAATCAGTAAAGGTGGTTAAGGAAGTAATAAAGGGACTGGTCCTCTCAGGATTAATTATATTTGTATTATACTTTATTTATCTTTTCAATTTTTATGAGCTTCATTTATACTGTAAATTGATTAGAGATAGTATTTATTTTGAAGCAAGAAAAATTTATTATGAGGCAAGTCGGAAAGCAGAAGATATGTTGAGGGAAAGAAAGAATGAGGCATATGCTCGTTTTCTTTCTGCTATGGAAAAAGAAATACCTAAATTATGGAAAGCAAGGAAAAAGGGATTTATGGAATTCTTGAGAGCTTATTTAAGGTATAGAAAAGTTATAGGAGAGGCTAAAAAAAGATATAAGATGGAAGTAGAGGAAGCTAAGAAGAAAGCACTGGAAATGGAAAGGCGAACAGGAGAAAAAATAGCTGATTTAGTCCAGTCGGTGAAAGAATTAAATCCTTTATTCTTAATCTTAAAAAGTAAATATACCCGAAGGAAGATTTTAGGTTATAAATACGATCCCAAAAAAGGAGAAATTATCCCTGATCTGAAATAATTATGAATAAAAGTTTTACTTTAGTAGAAATAATAATGATAATAGTAATAATAGGAATAATTGCCGCTATAGTTATACCTAAATTTATAAATTTCAGAAAAGAAGCCTGTAATGCTACTAATGAGGGAAATATTGGCGCTTTGCGTAGTGCAGCAAATATTTATTATGCAAAAAGTGCTATTTATACATGTTTATGTTTGGCATCCACTACTCCTGGAAGCTGTAATAAATATGGGAGGAAAGAAGATGTAGAAGCACCCTGTTATCCAGCAAATACAGAAGAATTAGAAGCTCAGCTTGCTTCTCCCCCTGTCTGGTGTGGTGATGTGGAAGGTATTCTTTACGATTCTACAACAGGAGAGATAATACCTCAGTAATTTTGGTGCTATAAACAGATAAGGTAGAACTATTTTGCCTGAGATTGAGCAGAAAAGTATAAGAGTGCCCTTGTTTTAAGTGAAGGATTAATTTCTTAATTCTCAAAGAAAGGTCAATGAGAGGTTGCAATAGCAGAATGAAAATTCACAACTTTGTGGCACTGTGATTTTATAATTTATTGTAAAGCAAAACCAAATATGTTAAAATTTTTTGATGAAAGAGGTTGTTTTTGTTTCCTGTAAGAGACGCAGACCCTTATCCTTATTTAAAAAAATAAAAAATCTTAAAAAAATTTCTTTTAAAAATTTATCCAAGGAAAAAGCCTCTTTGGTAATTTTAGATTATAATTGTTTTCAAAAGAAACCTCAATTTAAGCCCATACAGTATTCTGACAAGCTTTTTTTTCTTTATATTGAAGATAGAAAGGACATGCCTAAGGACATAGATGAAAATTGCTTCTTTGATTATATAACGGATTCTACTTCTTCAGAAGAAATTTCATTTAAAATAAAAAAAGCAGAAGAGTTTTTAAAGCTTAAAAAAGAGTTAGAAGAGGTAAAGATAAAGGATGTTTATTTAGATTGTTTTAACTGGCAATATTTCTTAAAGGTTTTCCCCCGGATTATTGAAGAAACAAAAAAGAAAAGATCCTCCCTCTCTTTGATTATTTTTGATATAGATTATTTTCGTCACATAAATCAGACCTATGGATGGGAATTTGCTGATTATATTATAAAAAAGGTAATAAAGATTATAAAAAAACTACTTCCTTCTCAGATAAATATTGTTCGTTATCGAGAAGATGCTTTCATAATTCTTCTGCCTTTTTATTCTTTAAAAAAAGCAGAAAGAATTGCGGAAAAGATCAAAAGATATATTAATGATTGTAAGTTCCGATTTAAAAAAATAACTGCAAAAATAAATATAAGCATGGGGATTGTAAATACTAAGGAAGATAGTCTTTATAATTACCAAGAAGTTATTATTGCTTTAGAAGAAGCTTTAGAAAATTCAAAGATAAAAGGAGGCAATCGAATCACTCTTTATCAGAATCTTTTAAGAAAAAAAGAATCTGTTTCGGAAAAAACTATGGATGTAGAAAGTTTAAGGAGAAGAATTCAATATTTAAATAAAGAAATAAATCAAACTCTCTTGGATATGATTTATGGCTTTGCTAAAGCAATAGAAACTCAGGATTTATCCACCGCACACCATGTAGAGTATGTAGCGCAAATTGCAAAAAAGATAGCCAAAGAGATGGGGCTTCCTCCCCAACAGGTCAACGATGTGTATCATGCTGCAATTCTTCATGACTTAGGCAAAATTGGAATTAGTTCCAAAATTCTTCTTAAGAAAGGAAAACTGAATAAAAAGGAAAAAGAGATAATTAAAGCTCATCCCTGGCTGGGAGCTGAAATTTTGCGAGATATTCATATTCTTAAAGGAACGATTCCAGCAATTCTTTATCATCATGAAAGATGGGATGGCACCGGATACCCCTTAGGATTGAAAGGAGAAGAGATTCCTCTTTCTGCAAGAATTGTAGCTTTAGCCGATGTTTATGCCGCTTTAACAAGTAGAAGACCTTATCGGAAAGCTTTTTCTCAAAAAAAAGCAATTCAGATAATTAAAAAAGAAAAAGGTAAGGCTTTTGACCCCAAGGTTGTTGATACTTTCTTAAAAATAATAAAAGAAAAATGAAAAAAGAGGAAGAAAAGTTTATGCAAGAAGCTCTTAAGGAAGCAAGAATTGCTTACAGAAATAATGAAGTCCCTATAGGAGCAATTATCGTTTTAAATAATAGTAAAATTATTGCTCGCAGTCATAATCAAGTAGAATTATTAAAAGACCCCACAGCTCATGCAGAGATGATTGCTCTCACTCAGGCTACAAGTTTTCTAAAATCAAAGTGGCTTAAGGACTGCACTTTATATGTCACCGTTGAACCCTGTCTTATGTGCGCAGCAGCCCTGGTTTTATCAAGAATAGATAAAGTAATTTTTGGAGCTTATGATGAGAAAAGCGGTGCTTTTGGCTCAAAAATTGATATTAATCAAATAAAACTTAATCATAAGATAAAATTTAAAGGGGGAGTTTTGGAGGAGGAATGTGCTAATTTAATAAAGGAGTTTTTTAAAAAGAAAAGGAGAGGGAAAAATGAGGTATGAAATTGTTGCTCAACCTGGTTATGCGATGGTAAAGGTGTTTTTAGATGTTGGGGAAACAGTTTATGGAGAGGCAGGAAGTATGGTGGCAATTTCAGGAGAGGTAAAGATAGAGACTCAATATAAAGGAATATTTAAAGCTTTTACTACTCAAGAATCAATCTTCATTAATAAATTTACTGCTCAGTCTAAAGAAGCAAGTGTGTGGCTTGCACCCTTTGTCCCTGGAGATATTCGTTATATAGAAGTAAAAAGAGGAAAAGGATTAATTTTAGCTTCCAGTGTATATTTGGCTCATCATGGTGAGATAGAAAGAAATGTCGTCTGGAGAGGTCTTAAGGGGATTTTAGGAGGTGGAGGGCTTATCTGGCTTAAATTAACTGGAGAAGGAGGAATTTGGGTTAACAGTTGTGGAGCGATTATAGAAAAGGAAGTAAAACCAGGAGAGAAATTCATTATGGATAATTTCCATCTTGTGTGTATGGAGGATACTCTTTCTTATAAAATAAGAAAATTCGGAGGATTAAAAAGTTTTCTTCTGGGAGGAGAAGGGTTAGTATTTGAAGTAGAGGGGGAAGGGAAGATATATTTGCAAACAAGGAACCCTTCTTTTTATTATAGACTTTCTAAACGTTAGAGGTTAAAATAGAAAAGTAAGGAGAGGTGGCCGAGTCTGGTTTAAGGCAGCCGCCTGCTAAGCGGTTGTCCCACTGAAGGGTGGGACCCCGGGTTCGAATCCCGGCCTCTCCGTTTATCAAGATGGCATACCTTTTAATATTTTTAACTGTGCTTCTGTGGGGAGTGGCTCCTATATTTGATAAATTTGCTCTAAGAGAATCCTCTCCTTTCTCAGGACTTATTATTCGCACTTTAGCAGTAGCAGGTGGTTTACTTTTTCTTTATCCTTTTTTTCTTAAATATAAAGCTATTAAGTTTACTGTCTCCTCTCTTTTTCTCTTTGCCTTATCCGGATTTTGTGCTGGACTTTTAGGAATGATTACTTATTATTCTGCTTTAAAAAGATTACCAGCTTCGGTAGTTGTTCCTTTATGCTCTACTTATCCTTTAATAGCAGCTATTTTGGGAGTATTTATTTTAAAAGAAGAACTTACTCTCTTAAGGCTTATCGGAATAATTTTAATTATTTTAGGAGTCTGGCTGGTTAGGTAATTATCTTGATAGAGTTACTTTTTAATATATTTTTATTTCTTGTCGGCCTTTTTCTTTTAATTTATAGTGCAGACTGGCTCATTCAAACCTCAGTAAAATTCTCTTTACTTGCTCACTTAACCCCTTTATTTATAGGATTAATTATCATTGCCTTTGGAACAAGTGCTCCTGAGTTAGGAGTAGGAGTAGTGGCAGCAGTTAAAAATAAAAAATTAATTGCTTTAGGAAATGTTATTGGAAGCAACATTGCCAATATTGGATTGATTCTGGGAATATGCCTTCTTTTTCAACCTATAAAGATAGACGAGAAAATTTTTAAAAATGAATTTCCTGTAATGGTGGGGGCAGTATTTTTGCTTTATATTTTAAGTAGAGATTTAATCTTAACTCGCGGGGATGGAATAATATTTTTAATTATCTTTTTCTGTTTCTGTATTTTTTCTTATAAAAAAGCGCGCAAAGAGTTTAAATTGGAAGAAGTAAAAGAATTCAAACTTAATAAATATTTAAGAAAAATAAAATCCAAAAAGATAACTTTTCTTTTTCTAATTCTTTCTTTGGCAGGACTTATTGAGGGAGCAGACCTTATGATTAAAGGGGCAACTGCTTTGGCAAAGATTTTAAAAATAAATTTATGGATTATAGGAATAATTATTTTTGCTATAGGAACTTCTCTCCCAGAACTGGTGGCTTCCTTGACTGCCTCTTTAAAAGGAATTCCAGCAATAAGTATAGGAAATATCATTGGAAGTAATATCTTTAATATATTGTTTATTCTGGGAACAGTATCTTTAATAAAGCCTATTCCTTTATCCTCCTCTTTTTTAAAATTTGAATATAAAATGCTTTTCTTATTCAGTTTAATGCCTCTTTTAGGAATAAAATCAAAAAAATTATCCCGGCTGGAAGGAGCAATCTTTTTTATAAGCTATCTTATCTTTATCTTTGGTATATTGACTTAAAGAAAATAAGCGTTATACTAATTAACTCTAATTAACTCAAAAATGGAATATCAGGTATTTGCTTTAAAATATCGTCCACAAAACTTTGATGAAATTGTTGGGCAGGAACATGTTGTCTCTGCATTAAAAAGAGCAATTCAAACAAAAAGGCTACATCATGCTTATTTATTTAGTGGACCAAGGGGTGTAGGGAAAACTTCTCTTGCACGAGTCTTAGCAAAAGCTTTAAACTGCTTAAAAGGCCCCACAATCTCTCCCTGTGAGGAATGTTTAAGTTGTAAAGAGATAGCAAAAGGAACTAGTTTAGATGTTATTGAAATAGACGGAGCTTCAAACAGAGGAATAGAGGATATAAAATCTTTGCGGGAAAGCGTGAAACTGGCCCCTTCCTATTCCCGTTATAAAATTTACATAATTGATGAGGTACACCAGATAACCTCTGACGGTTTCAATGCCTTACTTAAAACACTGGAGGAACCTCCTCTTCATGTAAAATTTATCTTTGCCACAACTCATCCTCATAAAATTCCTCCTACAATTCTTTCTCGCTGCCAGAAATTTCAATTCCATCTTCTTTCTGCAGAAAAGATAGTAGAAAAATTAAAAAGAATTGTAGAAAAAGAAAAAATAGATATCAGTGAAGAGCTCCTTTACAGTATCGCTAAAGCATCCTCAGGAAGTATCCGTGACGCAGAATCTTTGCTTGACCAGATTGTTCCTGTAGTGACAGAAAAAGAAATTGGATGGGATATTACCTCTCTTTTAGGAATTGTGGAAGAAGAATCACTTAATAAAATGGTAAAGTTCATTATAGAGAAAAATTTAACGAAAGCATTGGAATTCATAGATAAACTTGTCAGGGAAGGAAAAGATCTGGCGAATTTTGTTAATTTTCTCATTGAGCATATCAAAAATTTAATACTTGCACGTTTAAGCCCAAAAGCTTTTCAAGAATTAGACTCTCTTTCTCCTCAAACAAAAGAGTTTCTATCCAAACATTCAGAACTTATCAGTATTGAGGAAGCCTTAAAAATCATTGACCTTCTTATAGAGAGCAAAGAGAATTCCAAAAAACTCAACTCTTTAAGAATACCTTTTGAGTTGGCTTTGATAAAATTTTGCTACTCTCCTTCTTTAAAACCACCAACTTCTTCTGATCCACAAATTAAAAAGACTTCCTCATCATCCTTGGAGATGCTTGAGAAAGAAATAGAGGAAGTTTTGGCAGAAAAAGAAGATATATCTGAGGAAAAAATTGAAGAAACCGAAGAAAAAGAGGAAGTTATCTGTGAAAAAGAATTAGAAGAGAAATGGCCTATTATTTTAGAAGAAGTCAAAAAAACTAAAGTAACTTTAGCCTCCCATCTTTGTGAAGCTCAAATCTCTGTAGAGGACAATTTTTTAAAAATTGGGTTTTTTAAACAACATGCATTTCATAAAGAAGTTTTGGAAAAGCAAAATAACCGCAAAATTTTAGAAAAAATAATAGAAAAAAATTTAAATAAACCAGTAAGAATTAAATTCGTATTGATAGAGGATAAAAAAGAAATTCCTCAAAATGATGAACCTCAAGATGCTGATTTCATAAACGAACTTCTTGATACCTTTGAAGGAAAGATTGACCATCCCAATGAATAGTTTTCCTAAGGAATTAGAAGAATTAGTCAAAAATCTTTCTGAATTTCCTGGCATTGGAAGGCGAAGCGCAGAAAGAATTGCTTTTCACATTTTAAAAATGGAAAGAAATAAAGTTGAGAGACTTTCTCAGTTAATTACAAAAGTACATAAACACATAAAGCCCTGCAAAATCTGTAATAATTTTTCCACGCAGGAGATATGCCCTATATGCTCTGATCCGAAAAGAAATAAAGAGATTGTATGTATAGTGGAAGAGCCCAAAGATATTTTGGCTATTGAAAAAACTTCTCATTACAAAGGTGTATATTATGCTCTCTTAGGCAGCATCTCTCCTTTAGAAGGAATTGGCCCAGAAAATTTGAATATAAGAAAATTAATTAATCGGCTTGAGAAAGGAGAAATAAAAGAGGTGATAATCTCAACCGACTCTGATACCGAAGGAGAGCTCACCGCTCAATTCCTTATAGAGAAAATCTCTCCTTACAAAGTAAAAATTTACCGCATTGGCATCGGTATCCCTTTAGGCACACAAATTGAATATATAGATTCAGCAACTTTAAAAAGGGCATTTATAGAGAAAAAACCGCTTACTTGACGAAAATCTACAATGAAAGTATAATTTTAAAATCATTAATTGCTCTTTCAAAAAATGGTTTCCCCGGTAGCTCAGCAGGTAGAGCAGCTGGCTGTTAACCAGCGGGTCGCAGGTTCGAGTCCTGCCCGGGGAGCCATATTTATTACTGCAAACTAAGTCTTTAGGATTTTCGGAAAGTAATTTTTCTTTAAAATTATTCCCTTCCCACCCATCCCGAAGATCTGATTCAGAAAAATTTTGAAGTGTGAAATCATTTGAAAAATAAAGGTTTATCTGGATGTTTTCTTTTGAGTAGATTATTTCTTTGATGAATTTTTTAATAAAAAGATTCTTTTCAATTCCTTTCTTTTGAGGGAGGGTTTTTAGGAAGTATTGGAGGGTGAATTGGAAGGTTTTGGAGGATAAGTCTGATAGTTTGAGTCCTGTTCGGCCACCCGATAGGTCATTTTTTAGTCTGAATATCAAACTATCAATGTATTGTTTATCAAGGGATATTCTCTCTAAATTCTCAAAAACATACTTTTCTAATCTATCAGCACTTACCATTTTTGTTGAACAAGCGTTCCAATCTCTTTTGGTTGTTTTTGTGCAACGATAATAGTAATACCTTTTTATCTTTCTTTGTTTCTTTTTATTTGTATAAGAAGGCGTCATATACGAGCCACATTCTTTACATTTTATAAGTCCTGCAAGGAGATAATTTTTATACAATCTTAAAACTCTCTTTTTCTTTTTATGAATTTCTTGAGCTAAATTGAAAATATCTTCAGAGATTATAGGTTGGTGTATTCCTTGATAAACCTTACCAGCATATTTAATTTTTCCAATATAGATGATATTTCTCAAAATGTAAGAGATTCTACTTTTTGAAAAAGGAAGTCCGTTTCTATCTTTAATCCAATTTGTCTTTAAGTCATTATAAATCTTAGCAATTGAACCAGAAGTGATATAACTTTCAAAAATTTTCCTTACAATTCTTGCTTCATTTTCATTAATAACTAATTTCTTATTCTCTGTTTTATATCCATAAGGGACAATTCCACCATTCCACATTCCTTTTTGAGCCCGCTGGAGCATCTTATCTTTGGTTCTTTCACTGGCTAATTCTCTTTCGAATTGAGCAAAAGTAAGCATAATGTTTCTAAGTAATCTCCCTGAAGGAGTTGAAGTATCAAATCTTTCTGTAACAGAAATAAAATCTATATTATATTTCTCAAAAATCTCTATGAGGTAATAGAAATCTTTAGGCGATCTTGTTAATCTATCTATCTTATAAACAATAACCACATCAATTTTTCTTTGTTTTATATCCTTAAGCAGTTCATTTAAAGCAGGTCTATTAAGATTTGCACCTGTAAATCCAGCATCAGAATAAACTTTATAGACTTCCATATTCTCTTGGCTTTTAATAAAAGATCTTATTTTTTCTTCCTGTGTTTCGCAAGAATTGAATTCTACCTCTGCTTGATTATCCGTACTTACTCTTGTATAAATTGCACATCTTAATTTTTCTTGCATTTTAGCCTCCATTTTTATAAAATAACCTTACAATATAGGGTCTTGTGATATAGTATTGTAGTATTGTATTACAATACTATTTCAAAGTCAAGAGAAAGATGTATTTAAAAAATTTAGCCAAACTCAGAAAACAGAAAGGTTGGTCTCAAGAGAAACTTGCTGTAGAGTCAGGGGTTTCTTATAACACTATTATAAAGCTTGAAAGAGGAGGGATAAAAAACCCAAAAATTGAAACAGTAGTTAAATTAGCAGATGCATTAAAAGTCTCAGTAGATGAATTGATAGGAAGAAGAAAATGAGTATGTGGAAGAATATTAAAAATAAACAAGTAGATATTGTTTGTCCAGTATGCGGTATCCATAAAAGAATTTTGATAAACGACATTTTAATAAAAAGAATAGTTATTTGTCCTTCGTGCGAGAATGAAGTAAAATTGATTGATAAAGATTCGTCTGCTATTAAAATAAAGAAAGAAATAAGCAAAATTGAAAGCAAGATAAAAGAAATTTTTTGAAAAACTTTAGAGAAGTAGCTCTTAAGAAGTAAGAAAAATGTCTAACAAGTTTCCCTATTTTAAACATTTACAAGCAAAATTAGACAACCGAAGATGTAGAATAATGAATTCTACATGGGAAATGTTCCCTTATGAACTTAAGAGTTTCTTAGAGTTTTTAAATTCAGTTTCTATTACAAAAGCAATTTTAGTTGAATTAGATAGTATAATAAGACAAACAAATTTATCTGAATATAATTTTGGTGGAAGAGGTATAGGAGGAAGTCTTCCCAAATTGCCAGAAGATGAGAAAAAAAGGGTAGCTTTTTATTACAAGACGCTGAAAGAAATTAAGAAAGAATCTGATTTAGTACAGATAACCTATGCTAATGTATTTTCCCAAGGGAGTAATTCTATTTCCGATTCTGTACAGGGTTTCAAAGAACAAGTTTTTATTCCTTTTTACGATTATATTTTTGAAAGAGTTAGCGATGGGGATTTTCTGTTATATTTATTAGTCCGTTTCAAAATAAAAAGTGAATTCTTTGATAAAAAGAATCTTTTTAATATTTACAAACATTCAGGAAAAGAGGAAGATTTAGATAAAGAATTAAGGAGATTTTTATTCATTGAAGGTATAGATTATCCCTATTCTAAACCAAAAGCACCGTCTGGGGAGGCAGATATAGTATTAGAAATAGAAGAGAATCCGATTCCACTAGAGGTTAAAATTTTTGATCCTGAAAAGAGTTATAATAAGAAAAGAATAATAGATGGAGCTAATCAAGTTAAAAGATATGCTGATGATTATAACTATCCAATGGGATATTTAGTAATTTTTAATCCATCTAATAAATATCTTGAAGTAAGTTCAAGTTATCATCCTCCAATTTTATCAATAGGTTCTAAAGAAGTAGCATTTATAATTATAGACATTAATCCTAGTAGACCAACAGCAAGTAAAGAGAAGATTTTAACAAGAGAATATCTTACACAAGACGATTTTATAGAGAAATAATTATTTCTCCCTTTCCAATCCACCCTCCAACACTTCCTAAAAACCCTCCATCAAAAGAAAGGAATTGAAAAGAATCTTTATATTAAAAAATTCATCAAAGAAATAATCTACTCAAAAGAAAACATCCAGATAAATCTTTATTTTTCAAGGAATTTCGCACTACAAATTTTCTCTGATTCAAATCTTCAGAATGGGTGGGAAGGGAATAATTTTAAAGAAAAATTACTTTCCGAAAATCCTAAAGACTTAGTTTGCAGTAATAAATATGGCTCCCCACTTAGGGAAGAACCAAACTTTATTATTCCAATAATCCTACCTAACACAATCCATAAATGTAAGAAAAAGAATCTCAGATAAGAAAGGAGTTAACTCCCCACCCACCCCGCAGTCTCGGTGCTCGGGGCTGAGCCTGTAGTCTCAGCCAGCCTGCGCTCCGAGCCTGCTTCCCTTTTGGATAGGCTTCCTCAGACACCTGCCTTCGTCGGGGTTTGTCCCGATTTTCATCGGGACATAATTTTTGTAAGTAAGGAAATGAATTTATTATTTTGTGTCGGCTGGCTCATTATTTTGAATTAAAAAGGAAGATAATCTTTTAAGGATACGAATATCTTTTTAATAAACCCCTCCTCAGGCAGGTGTCATCGTCAGCCTATGTTTTGGCTTTGCCAAAACAGAAGAGAATCTATTCCCACCCACCACCCAAAATTACTTGAACTTCTTTGTACTATTTTGTATAATTTTTACAAATGAGAAGGTCATTTGAAGAAAAGGAAATTCTAACAGTAAAACAGTTGGCTGAATATCTCCAAATGGATGAACATACTATTTATAGGTTGGCTCGTGCAAAGATTATCCCAGGGGTGAAGATTAAAGGACAATGGAGATTTAAGAAAAATTTGATTGATAGATGGTTTGAAGATCAAAGTTTAAAATCCTTACAGAAAGGACAAAAGAGGAGAAAAAAATGAATGGCGAAATAAGTGAAGCTGATGCTAAGACTCTCATAGACGAACATTTGCGAGAGCAAGGTTGGAATTTAAAAGATTTCTCCATTCTCAGAAAAGAGTATGCCACCCCTTATGGAAACTCTGCGGATTATGTTTTCTTAAAAGAAGGAGTACCTTTTGCAATTCTTGAAGCAAAAAAACCAGGAAAAGATCTTTACGGAGCTTTACAACAAGCCAAGGATTATGCCAAAGAATTTATTGAGCATAATATTGATATATTTTTAATTTTTGCAAGCGATGGCAAGACATTTCTAAAGCAGAATTTAAAAGCACGAACTCTTCCAGAACGAATTGAAAAATTTCCCACCCCTCAAGAACTTAAAGAAATCATAACACCAGAATGTGAGAAAGTTAGAGTAGCTTTAAGACCATATCAAGCAGTTGCAGTATCTCAAATTATTTCCTCATTCCTTTCAGGAAGAGACAAAATGTATATACAAATGGCTACAGGAAGTGGAAAAACTTTAGTTGCTGCTAATGTATTAGCAAAATTATTTACGATGGGAAAAATCAAGAAAGCTCTTTTCTTAGTTGATAGAGATTCCCTTGCTACACAAACAGTTAACAAATTTAAAGATTACGGCCTTGCAGAATTTAAGGAGATTAAAAGATTAAGTTTAAATCCAGAAGACCGCTATGCTGATGTTTTAGTCTCTACAATTCAAATGCTTGCAACAGGCGATAAATATACACTTTACCCCAACGATTTCTTTGATTTGATTATCCTTGATGAGTGTCATCGCTCTTATTTTGGAGATTGGCATAGAGTAGTTGAATACTTCAGAAAAGGAAACAAAAAAGCTGTAATCTTAGGATTAACTGCTACTCCTTCTGATAGAGAAACAGTTAATACAGATGAATATTTTGGTCCACCCATTTTTAAATATACTTATCGCCAAGGGGTAAAAGATGGTATTTTGGCAGATACTATTTATTTTAAGTTTCAGACAAATGTAGATTTATATGGAATTCACGAACTTGGGTTTGATTTTGATCCGGAAGATTTAGGTAGAGCTGTCGATGTACCTCAGAGAAATGAACTTATTGCAGAAAAATATTTTGAAGTGATTGAATTTGAAAAAACAAAAAAGTTAAAGAAAGCCTTAGTATTTGCCGCCAGTATTCCCCATGCAAATAATTTAAGATACGCATTCATTAAAAAATATAACGAATTAATGGGTTTACCTATTAATGATGCAGAAGCAGAAGATTTTATTGTATCAATACATACTGGAATGCCTAATGCTAAAGATTTAATTTCTGAGTTCCAAAGAATTAATGGCCGTATAAAAATAGCTGTTTCGATTGAGATGCTTTCTACAGGAATCGATGCAGAAGATATAGAAGTTTTACTTATGGCAAGACCAACTAAATCTAAAGTGCTTTATGCACAAATGAAAGGACGAGGTGCTAGGAAATGTAATGAAACTGGCAAAGACAAATTCATCCTTATAGATTTTGTTGATGCTTGGAGTATTGAAGAGCAAATTATAACAAATGAAATTTTAGAAGCAGAAGAAGAATCTCAATATGAGGAAATACTAGAACCTAAAGAGAGATTTGTAATACGAGAGCCAAAAGCAGAATATAAAACAAAACCTAAAGAAGTAAAGCACAGAGAGATAAAGATATTAGATATCCCAGTCTGGTTAGTATATTCTGAAGTAATAGAGCCAAAAATCATAGATGAAATAGGAAAGCAAATTCAGGATCAACTCAAAACTGCCGGAGGAAGGATTCTTCTTAAAGAACGTTTTCAGCAAGCTTTAATTGCCTGGCAGTATTTTAAAGGTAAAGAGAAGGTAGACGAGAAATATTTGAAAGCAATGGGATTTGATCTTGAAACTTTAAGGGATATTTATGGAGAACCACAAGCCAATTTACAAGATTTTATTGAGGTTGCTTTAGGTAAAAAATCATTTCCTACTTCAGAAGAAAGAAAAAAAGAAGATATTAAAAAATGGCTAAGAGAAGAAAAGAAAATTTCTGATGAAGGGGCTGAATTCATATTTATTTATCTTGACTTTAAAAAAAGAAATCCAGAATTGACTTTATCTCAATTTATGAAAAGTAGAATTGTAGACCTTAAAGGTGGATTGCCAAAAATAGAAGAGTTATTCAGTGATATTAAAAAATTTAAAGATATAGCTGAAGAAACATACAGGAGGTATATCCATGGTGGATAATATCCATGATTTTGGAAATCGTCTTTGGGATATTGCCAAAATACTAAGACAAGAAGGCTTACCATCTTGGCAATATGTAGAAGAATTTTCTTATTTTCTATTCCTAAAACTTTTTGATGATAAAGAGATAGAAAGAGAAAAGATTGCAGAAGCAGAAGGAAGCATTTATCAACCGATAATTCCTGAGAAATTTAGATTTCACAACTGGGCAGAAAATCCAGAAATCTGGGCTAAAAATCAGGGCTATAAAGACGTTCACGATTTTTTAAAAGATATGTTTCGCACTCTTGCTAAGATAGATAAATCTGGAAATCATGAAAGAAGAATTATAGCAAAAATCTTTAAGGGTCATGAACCAAAAATAAAAAAAGAAAAAGCTCTTTCAGAACTTGTAAAGAGATTAGCAGATTTAAAACTAAGAGGTGTTCCTTATGACCAAATGGGGCAGGCATACGAGTCTTTAATCCAAAGAATAGGTGCAGAAAAAGAATTCTCAGAGTATTTTACTCCAAGACACATTGTAGAACTTATGGTTGAAATAATAGACCCAAAACCAGGAGAAAAAATTTATGACCCTGGAGCAGGAACGGGTGGATTTCTTGTAAAAGCTCACGATTACGTGATACAAAACTACATTGATAAAGAAAAAGATAGAACTAAACAAGAATTTTTAGTTAGACAATTAAGAGAAAACCTCTTTGGAAGAGAGCTTGTTGAATATGTCTACAGATTAGGTCTTATGAATCTAATTTTACATGGAGATGGAAGCTCAAATTTTGAACAAGGGAATTCTTTATCTGCTCCGGCGATGAATAAAGAGAGAAATCAATATGATGTGATTTTAACAAATCCACCCTTTGGGGAGCTCAAATACGAAGTTACCGGAACTTTTGACCACTGGACTAATAGAATGGAAACCCTCTTCTTACAACATGTAATGAATGCAGTAAAACCTGGTGGTAGAGTAGGAATCGTTGTCCCTGATGGGGTTTTATTTAGAGCAGATAATACCCATAAATGGATAAGAAAAAGACTTATAGAAGAATTTAATGTCTTTGCTATAGTATCTTTGCCTTCAGGTGTATTTAAACCTTATACAGGTTCAAAAACAAGTCTTCTTTTCTTTGAAAAACCAAAAGATGAAAATGCTCCCAAAACAACCAGAATTTGGTATTACATGGTGGAAAATGATGGCTTTGAACTCGGTGACAGACGTCTTCCCATAGACAAAAACGACCTACCCGATGTCCTTAAAAAATATAAACTATGGAAAGAGAAAGAAATAATCTCAGAGGAATGGTTTGGCATAGGTCCTAAACCAGATAAACCCAAATGCTGGATTGTTGATGTAGATAAAATAAGGGAGGAAGATTATTACCTGAATGCCAACTGCTATGCTCCTTATAAAGTTGAAGAGATAAAATATGAAGATCCTGCCACACTTATGGAGGAGTTAATCTCAAAACAAGAAGAGATTTTAGAAGGGATGAAAAGGTTATATGAAATAATCGGGAGTAATCAAATATGAAAATAGGCGTGATAGGTTGGGGTTCACTAATTTGGAACCCTATGGAAGTAAACTTTGCATTAACCAGCTGGAATAATGATGGACCGAATCTTCCTATTGAGTTTGCGCGTAGGTCTCAAGATGGTAGAGTTACTTTAGTAATCTACAAACCTTATATAGATGAACCCGAGAAATGGGTTAAGACTTATTGGAATATTATGTCCGTAGAAAGTATTGAAGAAGCTATTGAAACTTTAAGAAGAAGAGAAAGAACGATCAAACGCTATATAGCGCACCTTCTTCCAGATTCAAAAAATACGATTGGTGATAAAATAAAAAAAGAGATTAAAAAGTGGCTACAAGACAAAGAATTAGACGGTGTTATTTGGACAGATTTACCTCCTAATATTTCATTAGAAAAAGTAATCCCTTATCTCCAATCTCTTCAAGGTAACACTTTAAAGAAAGCAAAAGAATATGTTGAAAAGACTCCAAAACAAATACTTACTCCGTTGAGGAAAAGAATGGAGAAAATTTTAGGTTGGAAATGTATTTCTGAGGTGTAAATGATGAATTTTAAAAACCTACCAGAAAATTGGAAAGCGGTGAGATTGGGAAGGGTGGCGGATATACATCAAGGGAAAACACCAAGAAGATCAGATTATCTGGATTTTGGAAGATTTAAAATATTGAAGGTAAGGGATATTACAGAAAATAGAACTATTGACTGGGGTATTGAGGAAAAAGGATTTATTTCTGAAGGCTTAGCTAATTCGTATAAACATTATACTGTTAAAGAAAATGATATTTTATTTACTGCTTCAGCTCATTCACCAGAGCATATAGGTAAGAAACTAGTTATTGTTGAGAAAATACCAAATCAATTTGATGATGTGTTTCATGTTGCTGAATTAATAAGAATAAGAGCTTTTAGCAAACAATTAAATTCACATTTTTTATATTATCTTCTGTCTTCTGAGGAAGGTTATAAAATGATACAAGACCAAGTTCAAGGAGTACATGTGTATCCCAAGGATCTAGCAAATCTCTTTATTCCCCTTGCCCCACTCCCGGAACAAAAACGCATTGTAGAAATTTTAAGCCTTGCTGAAGATTTGATAAAAAAGCAGAAGGAAGCCATTGCTTTAATTGACAAAATCCTTATGGCTAAATTCCTTGAAATGTTTGGTGATCCTGCAACGAATCCGAAGGGGTGGGAGGTAAGGAGACTTAGTGAAATGGCCATTAGACAAAAAGGTGCAATTAAAATGGGACCGTTTGGGAGCCAAATCAAAAAATCTGAATTTGTGCCTACAGGAATAAAAGTATATGGGCAAGAAAATGTTATAAAAAACGATTTTTCAATAGGAAATAGATTTATCACCTTACAAAAATTTAAAAAGTTAAAATCATGCGAAATCCACCCTGGCGATATTTTGCTTACTATGATGGGAACTATAGGTCATATTGCTATTTTCCCAGAAAATGCCCAAAAAGGAATAATGGATTCTCATTTAATTAGAATAAAACTTAATAAAGAATTGGTTAATCCTGTTTACTTGCGTCTTCTTTTTAAAACATCTTACTTAAGACATCAGCTTGAGACGTTTGGTCATGGAGTAGTCATGAAAGGTCTAAACGCCACTTTGGTTAAAAACTTGAAAATTCCCCTTCCACCTATAGAACTCCAAAAACAATTTGCTCAAATCGTAGAGGAATTTGAAAAGAAACGAAAGGAGATGCAAAATACTTTAGAAATTCTTGAATCTCTTTTTAAAGTTCTTCAAAAGAAAGCATTCACTGGTGAGCTTACAGCTGAATGGAGAGAAAAGCAAAAGATTGATTGGGAATTACCAAAGATTACAGAAAGACAGGCTATACTTTTAGCTTTACTTTATTATTCCCATGTAGTTCTTAAAAAACCAGCAATGCTTACATTTGCAATGAAGGAAACTTTTCTTCTCCAAAGAGAAGCAGGTTTGAATTTAGGATACATGTTTATTCCTTATAAATACGGTCCTTTTTCCAAAGAAGTCTATAAAGACTTAGAAGAACTTGAAAAAAATCTTCTTGTTGAAAAAGTAAAACCAAACAAAGACATAGAAAAGACTGAAGTAACAATTTCTGAAGATTTCAAAGATTGGGTTGAAAAATTAATAGATAACTTGCCTGAAAGTCACAAAACCTTAATCCAATCCTATGTCCAGAAATACGGAACCCTCTCCTATAATGAACTTATAGATTATGTTTATTCCCATTATCCAGAATTTTCAATAAAAAGCAAAAAGAAAAGGAGATAATGTCTTTAACACCAGAACAAAAAGATATAGTCCAAACTACTGGAAAACCACTTCTTGTTTTAGCAGGTCCAGGAACTGGTAAAACCGAAGTTTTAGCTCAAAGAATTTTATTTCTCATTGAAAACAACCTTGCCACCAAAGAAGAAATAGTTGGTATTACTTTTACCACAAAAGCTGCTAATCAAATGAAAGATAGACTTAAACAGCTTGGTTTACCAGAAGATGAACATCCTCTTATTTGCACTTTGCACTCTCTTGCTACAAAAATTCTTAGAGAAAATGGAGAAATGGCAGGATTACCTACTGAATTTATGATTGCAGACAGCTACGAAGCATCTTTGATCTTACAAGATGCTATTGAAGATGTTAATCCACATTTGAGTAAGCACTGGAAAAAATTGTTTGAACAAATTTTCTTGTTTAAAGCACAAAATAAAAGACCAGAAGACATAGATGATAAAAAGATGTTTAAAAAAATTTATCAAAGATACCAAGAATTATTGAGATTTCATAAAGCATTAGATTTTGAAGATTTAATACTTGAAGCCTGCTCTTTGTTAGAAAAACACCAGGAAATTCGAGAATTTTATCAAAACAGATGTAAAAATCTATTGGTTGACGAGTTCCAAGATATTAATCCTGCAGAATATCACTTAATTAAACTTCTTGCAGGAGAAGGAAACGGTCTTTTTGTACTTGGAGATGATGACCAAAGTATATACACTTTCCGAGGAGGCACACCTAAAATCATATTGGGTTTCACAAAGGATTTTAAAAATGCAGAGGAAAAAGTAATGACTGTATGTTTCAGATGTCCAGATAAAATTATATTAGGAGCATTAGCACTTATTAGAAACAACAAAGATAGACGAGATAAAGAATTGAAACCTATAAATAGAAATGCTGATCTTATCAAATTTTTAGATTGCAAAAGCGATATTCAGGAAGCAAGATGGATTGCTGAATGGATTAAAGAAAACCTTGAGGGAGAGGAATACGAGCCAAAAGATATTGCTATCCTTTACAGAGGTGGAGATATTGCTGATAAAATTGCAGAAGAAGTGTCAAAATTTATTCGTATAATAAGACCTTCTCCTGAAGAAACAAAACATCAAAGAGAATTTATTGCTTATTTGAGGCTTGTAACCGATAGACGAGATAGTCTTGCACTTAGAGTTTGTTTAAGTTCAAAGACAGCCAAAAAGATAGGACCTATAGCTATAAAGAAACTTAGAGATTATGCAGAAAGTAATAATTGTGAGTTATGGGATACATTAATCATTGCTCAGAAAGAAAATGAATTTAAAAGATGGAGAAAATATTTAAAAGCGTTTGTAGATTTGATTGAACAACTTAATAAAAAACTCTCTCAGCTTCCTTTAACCGAATTTCTAATCCATGTAGCTAAAACTCTTGGTTATGAAAAGGAGCCAAGAATTAAAGAGATAATCGAACGGTCTAAAAATCTCCCTGAAGGAAACAGTCTTTCTGCTTTTCTTGAAAACTTGCGAGGAAAAAGAGGAGAAAAAGCTGCGGAACGCAAGGAGTCTGCAGAAGACAGAGAAAATGCTGTTTTATTTATTACAATGCACTCTGTAAAGGGATTAGAAAGAAAGGTGGTATTTGTAATTGGCATGGAAAAAGGTGAATTTCCTAAATCGAATAGCAATGTAGAAGAAGAAAGAAGGCTCTTTTATGTAGCTATGACAAGAGCAAAGGATAAACTTTTTCTGTGTTATGCAAAAAAGAGAGAAGGACAATCTGCTCAAGGCGTTAACTTTTATGATCCTTCTCCATTTATATTTGAAATTCCTGAAGAATATATAGAGCCTATCCGCCCTACCACTTAATAATTTTTATAATCTTCACCCCTGGGATAATCTTTGCACGAGCCAACCTATAAATAGTATGTTCATCCATTTGGAGATATTCAGCCAACTGTTTTACTGTTAGAATTTCCTTTTCTTCAAATGACCTTCT
>Ga0190363_1000468_pt1 | contig 23619 bp, 24 predicted proteins | sample 48721867_MG_FD_161272 | JGI IMG/M metagenome (GOLD analysis project Ga0190363, IMG submission 161272) | Hydrothermal vent microbial mat bacterial communities from Southern Trench, Guaymas Basin, Mexico - 4872-18-6-7_MG | ecosystem: Environmental > Aquatic > Marine > Hydrothermal vents >... | reverse complement strand
AAAGCTTTTTGCTGAAAAGGGAAAAATGGTAAGAATAGAGTTTAAGGGCACAGGTTATTATGGAAGACACTTGGGAATTTTATACTTTACAGATGGAACCGATTTTGGCAGGCAGATGATATTTGATGGATATGCATGTGTTTACAGGAAAAATACACTAAAAAGCTACAGACAGGCTCAGAGCCTTGCAGAAAAAAACAGAAAGGGATTGTGGAAAATCAATTACAGGCTCATGAAATGCCTGTGCAGGTGATGAATCAGGAGTTGGAGAAGGAACAGGTGAATGCCCTGATTTCCATCAAAGCATGCTACATTGAAAGAATCCTTAATGGTTCCAAAAATACGAACTCAGAAAAAGCAAACCCGGAAAACAGGTCAAAAAGTTTTTTGTTTATGTCCCTGCCCTTGTTCAGAAAATACTTTACACCTTTGTGCTTGGAAAGATTATAGAGGATACCCCGCAGAATCTCTGGAAGAAAATCGGGCATCTGTCCAGACTTACAGAAGAGGAATTTTTGAAATACTTCAACGATGCAAAAAAAGGCGTGGGAATAGAAATTTTAAACTTCAAAAAACTGCCAGAACCATTCAATATTGAAGACATTCTGCCCGGTAAAAAACTTCCACAGAGTTTTTTTATATGACATTCTTTTCAAACGTGAATGAGCTACTCAATTATTTCCGGCTTTCCATAATAATATCCCTGCACCAGAAGAATACCCGGTGATATTCCATATCTTTCCTTTATCTCCCTTATCCGCTTTTCCTCATTTCCAAATATAAAAAGTGTATTAAAATGTATCAAATTAACCATTTCTTTAAAACCCTTAATTTTCAAGACTTTAAAATGTATGAAAGTGTATAGAAATGTAATAAAATCAGATTGAAGTGTTGGAATTGGTGTTGGAGCGGAGCAAAAAATTTTTTAATAAGTAAAAATAATCTTTATAAAAACTCTTTATTTATGACCTTATAAAGCAACTCCAACATTATCTTAAAAATCTTATTTTTCTTTCAGTTGAGATAAACATACTACTTGCTTTATTTCTCATTGATTCTATTTTTTAAGAAAATATCGGAGCAATGTTGGAGTGAATATAATGATTAAAGTTTCAAAAAGGAGGGGAAAGCCATAGAAAAACTCACAAATCTTAAAATTAAAATACCAAACCTCAGAGTAAAATTTATAAATTAAGTGGTGGTGATAATCTTTACCTATTTGTTAAGCTTACAGGCTATAAAGTGTGGGTGTTCAGATACTGCTTTCAGGGAAAGTTAAAAGATTATTACATAGGGCCTTATCCTGAAATTTCTCTTTCTGAAGCAAGAGAAAAAGCTTTACTTTAAGAAAAATGGTCAAAGAAGGAAAAGACCTAAGTATTGTTAAAAAGTTTGAAAGAGCTTCGAGATTTCCTACTTTTAAGGAAATTGCTTCAGAATTTTTAAATAGAAAAAAGAATGAATGGAGTAAAACACATTATGATACTGTTAAACTCAGGCTTGAGAAATATATTTTCCCAGAAATAGGTAATATTCCTATAATCAGATTAAACCGCTACTTTTTATGAACTTCCTCAAAAAATTAGAAAAGAAAGGGATTCTGGAAACTGCGAGGAGAGTAAGAGGCATAGCAGGTCAAATTTTAAGGTATGCTATAGCCTATGGCTATGAAATTAATAATCCTACCTTTTCTCTTAAAGGAACCCTTCCAAGACTTAAAGTTAGACATATGCCTACAGTAACAACACCTGAGGAACTTCGGAAAATTCTTAAACTCTTTTGGGCTTATCCCCTTTCAATCATTGTAAGAACAGCTTTAAGATTAATGGTTTATCTTTTCCATCGTCCAGGAGAACTTGTATCCATACAATGGAAAGATGTAAATTTTGAAAAAGGGGAATGGAGATTATATCTTAAGCAAAAAACTTATAGAGAACACATAGTCCCTCTCTCAAGACAGGTAATAATCTTCTTAAAGAATTAAAAATTTTGACACAAAGAAGCCCTTATGTTTTCCCTTCTGCTAACTCTTGGGAAAAACATATGAGTGTGGAGGTTCTTGAAAAAGCCTTAAGGGTAGGTATATCAAGTGAAAAACAAACGATTCATGGTTTTAGAGCAATAGCACGCACCATTCTTCATGAAGTGCTTGGATGGGCACCAGATATAATTGAAATAGCTTTAGGCCATAAAGTTCTAGATCCTCTTGGAGAGGCTTATAATAGGACTAAGTTCTTATGTATTTATGGGAACCTCATGGAATAGACCTATTAGTAATGCTACCACAAATGCAGCACTTAAAAGGATGGGAATTGATACTAAAAATGAAATAACAAGCCATGGATTTAGAGCAGTTGCAAGAGCTTTATTATACGAGGTTTTAGGTTATAAACCAGATATAATTGAACATCAATTAGCTCATAAATGCCTGATAGCTTGGAAAAGCGTATAATAGAACGAAATTTTTAGATCATAGAAGAAAAATGATGCAAGTTGGGCTAATTACATAAATGCTCTAAGAGAAGGGGAAAATATCTATGATAAATAATTGATTTTTATGAATAATAAAAGCTTTTAATTCTAAATTTTTTTTATATTACTTATTGGATTATCCGATAATATTTAATCTTAATTATTTGGTTTTTAATTTAAAATAAGGTATAATTTTTACTTTTTCTACTTTACGTTGAGCTGAACTATAAACCATAGCTTCAAGTATGTCCAGTTCATGTATCTCTAAGAATAGGTTCTTTTGATTTCTAGGATCCATCTGTTTAGCCATAGTTCGGGCATGGTGTTCCTCTTTACATCCAAAGGCCATTTTTAATGAGGTATTTTGAAACACTAACTCTTTACTCTCGAAGTCATCAGGTTGTTGAGTAGATAGAATACAGCTTAATCCATATTTTCTTCCTTGCCGCAAAAGATCGGCCACCGGGGAACCTTCGTAAGCGAGTTTATGAGCTTCATCTAGCACAATGACCAACCTTAAGGTTTCTCTGATTTCTCCCTGGGGTAGGATATAATGCCAAAGCCAACGGAGAAAGAACTCGGCCGTTGCTAATTTTGTTTCCTCAGTTGGTAAGTCTCTTAAAAACAAAGAGGCACCTTCTTTATAAATATGCTTAAAAGGCACTTGGGTTTTACCACTAAATACATCTAAATCAAAAATAGGTTGTAAGCGGTTTAAGATTGCCTTTGCTCTGTTAGCCTCCGATCCTTTTTGCTGAGCTTTTTGCTCTAAAAACTTCTTAACAAGTTTAAAAGGTGGTGCTTGTTTCATCCAAGTTTGGGAATCTTCTTCAAGTATTCCTACTTCACGATAACTTAAAGTAATAGCTTCACGAACCAGAGCTTCTTGTTGATCTCCTAAACGATAAATTTTTCGTAAAATACCCGAAACTCGAAATTTAGTAATCCGGGGACCACCCTCAAGTTCTAGTTGAGGAATATCTAAAGGATTTATAGTAATATCACTTCCTGGTTTCAAAATATAACCTACAAGATCCTGCTCTTTATACTCATTAGCAAAATCAACTACAAAGGCAGGTATTCCTTGCTTTTTTAAATGAAAAATTATTGCCTTAGTAGTTTGAGTTTTACCAGTGCCAGAACTACCGATAATTAAAAGATGAGGATTTATCTCTTCTAAAGGTGTCCAAAAATATTCTCGATTTTGAACTTTACCTAATAATACCTGAAGTTTTCCTGTAATTCTTTCTATATTTTCTTCTTTAATTTTAACTTTTTCACTTTTCCCCTCTCTCTTTTCTTTTGAAACCTTAAATGTTTCTTTTTGAAATAAAAACTCCACCAGTGGATTAAAAAATTTCTTTCTCCACTCCTTTAGAAATTCTGTTGGATTGTGTATTATCCAATAAGTTCCTTCATCTCGTATAAGATCTTTTCCTTCTAAATCCCGTTTAAGTTCTTCTATATTTAATCTTATTTTTTCCCCAAAGTTAAGTAAATGTTCTTTTTCAATTTTAATAGGCGGTATAGGATACCCAAGATGCCAAAATCTATGAAGTTGTATCATATCTTCAGAAAATAGAGGTGAAGAAATATCAATACCTTTCTTTTGAAGAAATTCTTCAAAAAAATTTTTAACTTCTTTAGGAATAACATAAACAAGTTCCCTTAGTTCTCCTCCTTTCGTAGAAACATAATCATGTACCTTAACAGCAAGCCCCTCTTTTATCAATGTTTCAAACACCTTATCTCTTATTTCTTTAACACGTTTGTCATTAAGCAAGCATAGGAACCTTTCCTCACCTGAGGAAGGATCTACTATATCCCATCGTCCAAAACAGTCAGATTGGACAATGTAAGCTTCTCCATTATCTCTGCTAAATACTTCTTGCCAAAGCCAAATAAGAACTTTTGAAGGAAAATCTTCAAAAATTTTGATTAATGTAGGTTCTGCTTTTTTTAGTTTATGTTTAATTATATTTGAAGCATGAATTGCTCCTTCATTCGTAGTAATAAATCCTTCTAAACTATACCATCTTAGCATTTCAATTTCTCCTCGAAGTTCAAGAAACTCTGCTTCTTTTTCATAGCCTTCTCTTGCAACATCTACTTTAAGAACACCACAATTCATAACACCATAAGGTAATCCCCGAACATTTTGAGCAATATAAATAAAAACTAAAGCTTCTTCCTGTCTAGGGGTTATTTTGAAAAAAGAAATCAACGGTGGGAAAAGGCGGTAGTAACCATGTGTATATGAAGATTTCTTTATATAAACCAACAAGCCGGCCTTCTTAAGCAATTTACTAATTTCATTAAAATATTTTTGGCCTACAACTTTGGATAGATGCTCTATATTTGCTTCATCCAAATCAGGTCCAACCTTTGCTAATTCTTGCAAAATATACCTCCCTTCTGGAATAGAAAGAACTTTACTTATTATTTTCCGATAATAAGCCAGTCCTTTTTGAAAAAGATATTCAGAAAGTTCATTCAATAGTTGTTCTCTTTCCTTCTTCTCCTTAAAATTAACTTTATCCCATTTAGAAGGAAGTATCCTTAAATTTATACAAAAATCTTCTCCCTCCCCCAAAAGAAATCCTTCTTGAAGAAGATTTTCTTTCACTTCTTTAAATTTTGAATTCCCAAAAATAGATTTGTAATCATAAAAACTGGTATCCCATGATCTAATAAAGCCACCAGCCGTAAGAAGAATAGTAACAAAAGTCAAAGTAGGCTCATCTTGGGTATAGCGTTCTATTTTTTTAAAAAGAAGTTCTTTATAACTAAGTTCTAACATCCTTTTCTCCTCCATATTACTTAATTGCTAAATACTTAATTTTTGAAATTTTTCAATTTTCTTTCTAATTTAAACTAAATCATATAAATTCAAATTATAAATTAAAGAATTAATAAAAGCAAATTTTCTCAAACTTTAGTATATACATACAATAGTAAACTAATATAAATACCTAACTTCGATAAATTTTTTAATTTTTATTGATTTATGCCCTTGAAACATTAATGAAATATTATAAAACATCTAAAAGAATAGATTTTAAAATTAAAAATTTATTAACTTTAAAAAGGCTTATTTGTTAAAATAAATTTGTTAAATTTTTAAAAATAAAAATATCTCAGTGAAGGAGATCATATTGAACGATTGAAGGTCAAAGAAATAGATGACCTACAGGACGTAAATTCAAGACAAAATGGAAGGCAAAATCGGTTTTACAAGTTTATATAAAAGGAGGTAATGAAATGAAAAATATAGAAAGATTTTTGGATAATGTGATCAAGGAAAATGATATTATTCTTTTAGATATTTTGTGGACACTCTTTTGTTCGTCTGGATATGACAGACACAAAGAAAAATTTAAAGAATGGTTTGGTAGAATTTGTAAAAGAAACTTACAGAAAAAATATAATCTAAAACCAAAGGAGATAAAAGAAAAAATGTTGATATTTATAGATTTTTTTCATCATTTTTATGAAGGTAGTGATGAATTATTGATGAAAAATATATTAGTTAATAAAACTTCAGAAATTTTAATTCAGAATATTAGAAGTAAAATACCATATTTGTCCGATCTGAATAAGAAGATTTTATCATTTGTCTTACACTATATACCAATAAGAGCCTATAGAGGTATAAACTACTTTAAAATTTGTACAAAAGATTGTATGGATCTTTTTAATTTATTATTTGATGAAGAATTAAAGGAAGAAAGATTCAAAGTAAAATCGGATAGGTGGGATACTGAATCAATGCTAGAGCCATATGAAGAATACAGTTTCGACCAATTTGGAGACGAATTAATGAAGGTAGGTGCTGGTTATTGGGCATTCCATATAAGCGATAAAAAAGTCTGGATAAATTTTATTGTTCCTTCTTTTATTTATGAAGCTATAAAAGACTATAAAAGCAAATTACCAATAATTGAAAACTTTAAAGATAAGCTCGTTAAAATTGAAAAAATAAGAGAATTAGAAGAAGAATGGGGTATTGAAGATTTTGAAGAAACTAAAACAGTTAGCGAAGTGTTAGAATCTGAAATAGAGGCTTCTATAAGATCAAATCCTGAAATTTTAGAAGAAGGATTAAAAGTTGTTGGTAATCAGTATCCAACCCGTGTTGGTAATATTGATATTCTTTGCACAGATAAAAATGGGAATTATGTTGTAGTGGTATTAAAAGGAGGTACAGATTCAGGTGAAGTGGTTGGTCAAATTCAAAAATATATGGTATGGGTAAATGAAAATCTTGCTAAAGATAAACAAGTTCGAGGAATTATTGTAGTAAAAGAATATCATCCAGGTTTAGAGTATGCTATTAAAGGATCCAGATTTCCGATTGAGATAAAAACGTTTGGACAAGAACCACCGACTAAAGAGAACATAAAATATTGTACAAAATGTGGAAAAGCAAATCCAAAATCAGCTAAATATTGTGCTAAATGTGGACAAAAATTTTGGATGTAAAGAAATTTAAAAAATTTAAAGAATTCACAAAAATAGTTAAAGACTACTCTGGTAGAAGTAAGAGTAAAATATTTTGAGGTCAAAAGCTCCAAGTAGGATGAGATAAGGATTAAAGAATGTAGGAGGCTTTATCATTATGTTTAATTTTTTTGTTTTACTTTTTATTATTTTTTATTACCTCTTTTAATACCGATACACCTTTGTATTTTTTAATCTTATTTTAAAACTTATTTTATTTTAAAAATTTCAAAATCCAATATAAATTTTTCAATATATAGCTATTTAACTATATATGTTAAATAAAAAAAGAAAAAATATTAATTTTTATAAAAAATTGGCAAATTTTTAAAATGTGTTATTTTTTTTAATTTTAATAAAAAATGACTTTGAAACTAAAATTTTTTTTAAATTATAAATTTTAAGGTTTTTTAAGGTTTAACAATTTTTGAAAATGATTGTAGCTTTATAGTATTCCTTAATAAAAAAGCTTAAAATTATTTTTTTGAGAACCATCTAAGAAAGCTGATAGAGGAAAGTTCATTTAGAAAAAAAATACGAGGAATTGATTCAGAGAAGTATCAAAGCCATAAATCTGTTTACTGATTTTGAGAACATTTGATCAGATGTACAAGAAGTATTAGAAATGCTCGAGAAAATTTCTGGGACATTTGAAGAAATATTTAAACAAGAATTACCAGAATTTTTGAGAAAAAAATACATAGAAACAACAAAGGAGTTACGAAAGAGCGCACTATCTCTAGGACTTGGATGTGCAGCTCTTATCCCTTATGTATCTAATATAGCTAGTGCTATCAGTCTAACTCAATCATCACGTGAGCTATTTGCGAACCTAAATCAATATCTGAGGAGCAGAGAAGAATTTAGTAATTATAACTTACATTTGAAAAATAAAGAGAGAATGTTGCGACAATGGATTGAAAAATACAACATATCGGAAAAATCTACATTGTTAGATGCGTTAGAATTGTTAACTAATACAATCTCAATAAAAATTAAATTATTGAGATATAAAGTTACGGCGTATAACAGATGGATATGTGGCTTCGCCTTCGGCTACGCCCAAATTTGCTTACGGCAAACTTCACATATCCGCAATATATTATACGTAATGCTTTATATATAAAGGGAGTTAAAAATGAGCGAAGATAAAAAAGAACATACTGAAATAAATGAATTTTTGAAGCACTTAGAGTCCATATCGGAAGCAGTATCAGAGCATAATATATCAGAAAGAATCAGAAATTTTGCGAAGAAAAAATTCGGACAAGAGATACCCGATATTCTGATTTGGGAACAGATGGCTTTTGATTTTACAGAAAAATATCCTGATGAAAAATCGGGATGGGGTACTTATTTTGGGCCTTTGTTTGTTTTACCTAACGAAGAAGGTAAAATGGTTGAATATCCCAGCATTCAAAGAATAACACCAAAGATTATTTCCTATTGGGAGAAAAGAGCTAAGGAATCCACACACCCCATCTTTAAAGCAAGATATTCTAATTTAGTTTGGGATTTTTCTGAAAAGATAGCAGGTAAAAAACCTCATTATTCAATTGCCCAGATTTTTATAGATTCGATTATAGAAATAGCAGAGAAAGATCTTCACAAATATAATGTTGATACAATAAAAAAGCTAGAAAGAGCTCTATCCCTTGCATTGAGTATCAATGATAAAGGACGAATAAACAGATTGATAGAAATCATAATCTCTTATGAGAGAAAAATTGGAGAAGATGATAAACCAGGATTGTGGGGCTTTTCATATGAATTTCTTATTAAAAACAAAAAAGTGCCAATAAGTGATGATAAAAAGAGAGCTATTATTACTGATTTGGAAAAAAGATTTGACAGGTTATTGAAAGGTAACAATCATTGGGGTGCTCAAAGAGCTGCTTTACTCTTGGTAGATTATTATTCAAAGATTAAAAAAAAGGAAAAAAAAGAAATACTTCTAAAATATGGGGAATTGATTCAAAGACAGGTAGAAAAAGCCTCACCTCTTGTTGCAGGTGCATGGTTAAAAGAATTGTATCATCTCTATTTACAATACGGGATAAAGGACGAAACAGATAAAATTTTAAATAAAATCAGAGAATTGGGAAGAAAAGCAAAAGATGAACTCAAAGAAATCAAAATTCCGATAGAAATCCCTAAGAATGAACTTAAAAAATATATTAATTGGTTGACTGATGGTGACCTTAAAACTGTTTTACAAAAGATTGCAGTAAATTACATCCCTAAAAAGAACGAAGTCATAAAACAATTACAAAACCTTTCTAAAAAGACTCCAATTTCGTTTTTATTTACTCACAAAATTATGGATGCTGAAGGACATCCTGTAGCAACAGTCGGTTCACTGGAAGAAGATATCGATGGTTATATTGTTCTCCAAATTTCACAAAACATGCAAATTAGTTCTATCTTTTTGAGAGAAACTCTTAATACTCTAATAGATAAGTTTAAGTTGACTACTGAAAAAATAATAGATTACCTCTATAAATCTCCCATCTTTGATGAAAGAAGAAAAGAGTTCCTTATTAAGGGTATAGAAGCTTATCTAAAGGAAAATTACGTAGTTTCATTGCACATACTAATTCCTCAAATTGAGGCTATAATTAGAAATTTATCAGAAAAAGTAGGCATCCCTATTTTAAAATCCTCTCGAACCGGGGGATTTTTCTATCGAACACTTGATGAATTATTACGCGAAAAGGGGATTATAAAGGTCTTAAGTGAAGATATGTGTCTTTATTTTAGAGTTTTACTAACAGATCCCCGCGGATGGAATCTACGAAATAAAATGTGTCATGGTATAAGTGGGCCCGAACTGTTTAATCAAATATCAGCTGATAGGATATTCCATGTACTTTTATGTTTAGCCTTGGTAAAAGAAAAGAAGAGGTGAGAAGTGATTTTAAGCACTGCGCACAACAGGCAGGTATCTGGTTTCGGTTTATGCCTTCGCCCAAATCCTTCGCTATCGCTCAGGACTTCAAATACCCGCAAACCGTTGTGTGACATGCCGTTAAAAACGCTAGGAGGTAAGAAATATGAATGATAGGACACCTGCTATATTAAAACCAAGTGCTGAGGCACGAGACATAGACGAATTATTTGCAGGAAAAATTTTCAGAGTGCCTAACTACCAAAGGAATTATGCATGGGACGAGAAAAATTGGGATGATTTTTGGAGTGATATTAGAGAGGGCTTAGAAACTAATACAGAACACTATTGGGGGACCATCACTTTAAAAGTTACAGATAAAACATATTATTGTGAAGAAGAAGACAAATATTTCAAGGTTTATGAGGTTGTAGATGGGCAACAAAGGTTAACCACAATATACCTTTTTTTACTTGCTCTTTCAAATAAAGGAAAACTTATATTGAAGAAAAGATTTATAAAATGTGGAAACATTTACAGATTAGAGTTAGGTGGTCTTAATGGTCAATTTTTGAAAGATTTGGTAGATGGAAAAAATCCAACACCCACCATAAAAACTAATAGACTTCTAAGAAAATGCCTTGAATTTTTTGAAAACCAAATAGACTCATTCAAACGAATTGACGACTTATCAAGATATCTTCAAAAAATTACTTTTTCTTTGGAGTTTGTGGTCCAAGATCAAACATTAGCAGTAAAGGCTTTTGAAAGTCTTAATGACCGTGGAAAACCCTTAACATTATTGGATAAAACTAAGAGCTATCTCATGTTTTTCTCATTGAGATACTTAAATAACAAGTTGAATGGATGTATAAACGAGGTTTTTGGAAATATATTTACGAACTATGATATTATTAAGGAAATTGGAGAACAAGAAGACATAGATTATATAAGAAGTGCCAGATTCACCGAAGACGAATTACTAAGATTCTTTTATCATTATTTTGGACATTATGCTATTCAAACATATAAATTACCCATAGGTTATAATTATGATGCTACCGCAAATGATGTTTTTGAGGTATTTCTAAAAAAATCTTGTAATTATCTTAAGAATGATCCAAAGTTGGAAGATTTTATAAAAGAGTTTTTAGAAGGATTAGATAAATTTGTGAAGTCTTTTAAAGAAATAATAGAGGGAGCGAAAACCAATTGTAAAATCAAGAAACTATTCAGTTTTCTGGGATTAAATACAAGAGTATATCCTCTCCTTATTTCATTAAAAACGGAAAATTTGCTAGATAATTCAATGTTTGAGCTTTTAGAAACTCTGGATTTAAGAGTATATAAAATAAGAGGAACTGACCCAAGAGCGGATCTGTATAGGGATTGTATCTCCAAGATAAAACTCAATCCGGATTATAATCAAATTGTAAATAGAATTAAAGACTTTATTAATTGGTTCATGGATGATCCTACGTTCCAGCACTATCTCAATGGGAGCCTATACAAAAATCCGGCTGTAAAATATATTTTGTGGGAATACGAAAAGTATCTAGATTCATCTTTTGATGATTGTAACTACCCACTTTATAAAATCTGTCAAGTTGAACATATCTTCCCCGAAGAACCAACGTTGAATTTTCCTGCATATCAATTCAATGATGAAAGGGAATACATTGCCAATATTCATAGATTTGGAAACTTGTGCCTATTAGAGGAAAATATAAACAAAAAACTTCGGAATAAAATCCCTCAGAATAAAATCCAAGGTTATCAAAAATCTGCCATTTCCAGAACAAGACAGTTAGGGTATGACATAGATAACAACGGATTTAATAAAGGAGATATAAACAGAATTACGAAAGAAATCATAAATTTTTGCTTAAAGAGGTGGAAAATATAATCGGCACGTCGCACAACAAGCGGGTATACGGTTTGCTTGCTATCGCTCACTTCGCCCAAATGCCACCGTCAAACTTATATCTCGCTAAGATATTATCTAACAACGATGAACAGCGATGGCACTTCGCATACCCGCCAGACGTTATACTAAAATAATAAGAGAAGCCCGCATCTTTATAAATACCAAAAAGTTCCCAGCCCTCAAACTTTCGGCTTTTTATAAAATTCAAAATGTGCTCTTTTTAGGATTAAAGAGAATTGCAATCTTTTTCAGCCTGATTCTCTGTTAATACTCTTGTATAGACCGCACACCTGATAACTTCTTTTTTCTTATTCCTTTTCATCTTCATAGAGTTTTACACCTTTAACCTTTTTAATCCGTTCATTTTGGGTCAAGATTTTTAAATGTTTTCTCTGACTTAAAGCACAGAGTAAACCTTCCTCAAGGGAGAGCCTTTTAAATTCAAAGACAATTTTACTTGCTTTTATCCAGTCTTCTTTTTCTATCTCTACATAAGGTAAAGCAAGGAAACCTTTTAAAAGTTTCTCAAAAGTATTCTTGTCTTTTATATCCTTCAAAACTTCTGCAAAAGTATAACCACAAATTACAACTTTATCATCCTTAATTAACTTTTCTGAAGTTTCAGCCTCTGGCATACTTCTTTTCTGTAAGTATTCCTTCCACATTATGCTGTCTGCTATTATTCTATTCATTTTCTCCACCTTTAAAGTTAATATTACCTTTAAGAGATAATAAGGTTTCCTTTTGTCTCATTTTCGCAAATCCCTTAAGGCTTGGTTTTTATGATTTACAAAAGGCTTAAAATAAGGAAAAAGGGAAGCCAGCTATTGATTTTGAAATAATAAAAAAAGATTTGAAGGATTTTATAAGATTTATACTTCACTTGAACCAAAAGAAGGGCAGGCACTGGCAAGGCTTTTTATAAAAGAAGTAAAAGTCTTAAATGATAAGATAAATGTTGAATTCTTGAGTTTCCAGAACTTGCCCATCAAGACTCTGTCCAAATTTTGAAAGAGCCGTCAATTAGGGGGGGAGGAAATGATGGAATTCTGTCCGGACTCTTCATAACGTCCCAGTACCACCAGTTACTGCCATAACGGGAGCTATACAGCCTGAACTCCTCCCTTTTCTTCCCGTCAAATACTTTCATGATTTTTACACGCGAGTCAAGTAGAACAAAATCAGGAAATATTTTCTGATTTTCTCGAAGGAGAGGCTTTTTAAAAATTCTCCCTTCCCTGATAAGTTTTTCAGCCACCATCAGCTCATACACCGAATTGACCGGTATCCAGTTCTCTGACACAGGCACCAGTGTAATGTCCCTTGCCACGGTAAAATACCTTCCATTTTTTCCATGTACCGGAGGATCGGTCTGAATGGCTACCAGTATATTGTATTTACTTTTCAATACGGCACCGTGCTCTTCCCTCATCCTTTCCCACAATGAGCTCTCAATCCTGATTTCTGGCAGGCTATTGCTGTATTTCAGAAAAATACGGTACCCTTTCACACCTTCCAGCAGACTCAAAACTATCAACCTGCGGTTGTTTTTCTCAGTGTACTCAAGTTTTTGCCTGTTTAGATTTTCCTGAAATCTGCTCTGCGTCCCGATGAGAAGAACCCTTGATAGAACCTCCCTTCCAGCCACCACCTTCCCTGCAGCATTTTCAAGAAGAGCATATACAGTGTTTATGTTTCTCTTTCCCTTCATATTTGGATGCCAGCGGTTCAATCCTGCTCTTTCCCAGAGCAGATAAACAAGGTTCAGAAGAGATATCGCAGGTTTTCTTCTCACAACCCTTAAACCCGTCCCTCCGGGTCTTAATTTTCTTTCTGCCCTTTCCTCTGATCTTTTCGGAACAGTATCTCTTTTCCGGATTCCTATCACTGTTTTAACCCTTATCAGCCCGGAAGAAGTCTCTTCAATCATATCCCGGGCATCTGTCCGGGTGACAGCACCGGAAGAGCTTTCAGCCTGATAATATATGCAATCCCTTGCATGTTCTCTCCCTGTTCCGGGATAACGTGCCACAATGTAGGTGTCTGTGTCTGAAACATACCGGATATACAATTTTTTCTCACCTCTTCCAGGACAGCAGCAGTAAAGAACAGCCTTTTTGTAACACCTTTCAAGAACCTTTCTCCATGCACGAGCATACTTCGGACTTGTCTGAAACTCTGCTGAATATATTTTCTCGCCCTTAGGAGTTCTGACCTTAACAGGATACCTTTTCAGCATCCGGATACCTCCTTTTATCACTATTTAAAATAGAATCGTTGCGACTGGAGAAAAGTTTCCGTCTAAATGTAAATAAATATTTAGGATAATCTCAAATATAATACTGGCTTTATCTTCTGAATAACTTTTCAAAGAAGAAAAGTGTTTTCATGATCTCGTATATGCTTGTGTTCATTCCGCAAAATGATTAAAAAGTTTTCTGTCTAGAAATAAAAAAAAACTTTTAAGAATACCCTCTATGCCCTCTATGATTTTGAAAAACAAACTTCCTCAAACTGTGGAAATGAAACATCCTTTGGAAAACGGAATCGAAACAAACAACATCCGGAAACCTTTCGGGTTCTCACCAAAACAAAAAACCGTCTAAAAAAAAGCGAAATCCTTGAAAGGAGGAAAAACACCATGATTGAAAACAGAATTTACTTCATAGAAACACCTGATAGAATCTATTTTTTCACCCACAATTTACAGAAAATTCCCTGCAAACATAACAGGAGTAAAAAAATAATCATACTTCCTGCCTCACTTCTTGCTGAAATCAAAAATCTTCTCATCACAACAGGAGATTTTATCAAAGGTGGAATATATATTCCTGAAAACGGAATGTTCATCTAAAGAGAGGGAAACCTCCATGCTTTCACTTGTAGCCGCAGTACTTGCAAGATTTCTCAAAAACGATGAGAAGAAACTCCCTCAGGTTCTTGAAAAAATCCTTGAAAAAACCGGTATAAAATTCTTCCAAACTCAGATTGACATTCTTCTCTTTCTCTACCACTCCTCGAACAAATTCAAAGCCGTTGAAGCTCCAACAGGAACAGGAAAAACAATCACATACATTATTTATTCACTTTCAAAAGAACATAACTTTGATCATATCATCTTCTCAACATTTACCAAAAATCTGCAGCAGCAGATTTATACTGAATTCCATAAATTCTCCCTTGATATTGAACCACTCGTGATATTCGGAAAGTCAAGTTATGTCTGCCTCGATAAACTGAGTCTTCTGCCGGAAAAAGAACGGGAAATCATCACCAGACTGAAACCCGGAGAACTGCTCAAAAAAGCTGCCGTCACCTCCTACTACTGCAGCCAAGAATACAGAAAACTCTGCCCGCACAGGGAAAACTGCGAATACGTCTGGACATTGAGCCAGATTGAAAACAGTAAGTTTCTCATAGTCAATCACTTTCTACTTCCCCACATCCTCAGAAGGCTTTATGATAGAAGAATTCTTCTCGTGATTGATGAATGCCATCAGCTTCTTTCAAGAAGAGTGATTCATATTGAAAAAGAGGATCTCTCGGAGCCTGAAAAACCCTCTCCCGAAAACTTCGAAACAATTCAGGAGTTCAACCTTGCTTATGAAAAATACATGATTCAGCTTCAGAAATACCGCCTTGCAAAAAAATACAATATACAGTCACCCGGAAGGTATGAGATTCCGGCAAACTTTGACTTTTCCTCCGCAAAGGAGGTTATCTTCTTTTCCGCAACAATGCCCGAAACACTTCCGGAAAACTGCGACCTCCTGCAGATTGAAGACAGGACGGACTGGAGCAACGTGAGAATAATCATAAGGGATACAAACTACAGAAAAAAAGGCTACCTCAATACCCTCAGACAGACAATTAAGAAAGCCATAGGAAAATACAGCAGGGTTATAGTACTTGCAACAAGCCATCAGCAGCTGAGAAAAATCAGGGAAATGTTTCCAGATGCTGCAACCACACTTGATGAAAAACCATTCACCTTGATAGAAAAACTAAAGTCAGGCCAGATAAACTTGGTTGCCGGAACAGATGTTTTCTGGACAGGAATTGATGTCCCCGGAAGAAAGTGCATCATCATGACAAAACTTCCCTTCCCTTCCCCTGAAAATTCCGACGAGGAAATGTCCTTCGTCACAGGCATGCAGATAATGCTTAAAAAATTCAAACAGGGAATGGGAAGAATGCTCCGCTCATCCCGGTGCTGCGGTGAGATCTTCATTCTTGATAACCGCATACAGAAATTCCCCGAACTCATTGATTATCTGCAAAGCTTAAGTAAAAAAGGAGCAACGGTGATTTTCGAAAATAAAAGAAAAGAGAATACACAAAACCTCCGATTGAAAGTTGTTAAGTAGTCCCCTCCGATAAAATCGTCATCGCATGACTTAAAAATATAAAAAACACACAGAAAGGGGGAAAGGAAGAAGGTGATTATTTATTTCTCAAACAGAAAAAATACCCTTGACTCCCTTCTTGCCACTTCCATCCTCCTTTACAGATACCCCGGCTCCAGGGCCGTTAAAATCTCTGAAAATACCCTTGAACATATGCCTTCCGCCGGTATCAGAGAACTCATAAACTCACAAAAAATCTTTCTCATTGATACCGGAAATAACTTCAACCCTGAACTTAAAAACTACGATCATCACCATGATCTTACCCTTTACTGCTCACTGAAGCTTGTCCTGATACATGAAATGAAAATACACCCAGCATACCTTAACCTCGAACCATTCCATAAAATAGACCTCATAGACAAACACTTTCTCCCGACAAACCCGGTTTCCGCAAAACTTTACCGGAATCTTCCTCCTGAAACCAGAATACTTGAAAATTACCTCTCCTTCTTTCAAACCTCCCCTGAAATGGGAGAATTCGTTCTGAAAACCCTGAAAGATAAAAACAGAGACACATATTACACCTTCCTCGTGAAGCTCGTCTCCATCGCCGACAAGAGAAGAAGCCAGAACCTGAAAGGTTTCCTGGAATACAGAAAGAAGGTGGACAGCATCATCAAATCCACCCTTCTTGTCAAAACCAGAAAACTCACAGTCGCCATATCCCATCATCCGGTTTCTCCTTATTACACCGAAGTTATTTCCACCCTGAAACCGGACGTGCTCATAGAAAGAAAATCAGATAAAATCTCAAGAGTTATCTTCATAAATAACCATCTCTGCACCCCAGAAAACGTACAGAAAGTATACCTCCTCACCTACTCCGACTCTTTCTCAGGAATTTACGAAATCAGTGCACCATCAGATATGATAAACGTTGAAAAGCTGGTTCATGCGGTAACCACTTAGGACTACACTCAAAAAAAACAGGAGGAACGCATGGGTGCCTATTACCAGGCCGTGCTGAAATACCCTGAAGATGACAGGTGGCTCGGATACAGCACCTGGAAGTTTGACAACGGAGCCAAACTCATGGAACACTCGTATGTCCTTAATACCTATACAAACTTCATCACATACAAAATCTACTACAGACCGGCCTGTGTTGTGTGGCTGTGTGATTATCACGAAGAGGAAGACTTTAACTGGGATACCATACCGGAAGGAAAGATAAAGAAAAGCGAAATCAAAAAAGCCCAAACCGCACTTCCCTGCGTTCTCTACGTTAACCTCACCAGAAAGGAATATTTCAACCTCAGAAAAGTCCTCCAGATTGCAGGAAAAAGCCTCATGAAAATCAAACCACCTCTTTACGCAGAACTTCACAGGTATAAAAACACGTATTTCACCATTGTCATTCACCCCCTCCCACTTTTAACAAACTCAGAAACTGAAAGTGCCGGGGGAGGGGATTACTACCCTGATTACAAACTCCGCTCACACTGGGCAAGAGACCTGATTGTGGCATTCCCCGATTCCGCTGAACTGCTTATAAAAAAAAGTATGGCTTTAAAGATATTTCCACCGAAGTGCCCGTTGAAATAGATGACTATGACTTTGTACCTGGAAACTTCGGAGAGGAAACAGCTTTTGCACTTGCAGTGTTTGATTACATGAAAAAAATGAATGCTCTTGATAACCCTGAAAAGGCTATAATAAACGAACTCACTTCAATCAGTGAGAACGGTGTTCCCAGACTCGTATTCAGAAGAGCAAATTACGAAAAGGTTAAAGAAATTTTAAAAGAATTCTGCTAACAATGAACGTAAGAACCCTTCTCCTCACCATTGTTACGTTTACCACAGGGCTCTCAATAGGTGCCCTCATCCCCGTTTACTTTATTTCCACAAATTTCAAGGCAGAAGAACCTTCCTGTTCACTTGAAAAAGCCTTCAGAGAAATCAGCATCGGAGAAACAGCTTACTGCAAATCCTTCAAGCTCTACAGAAGAGATGATGGAAGTTTTATTGTTTATGAGATTAATTATAACATAAATAATCTAAAACTTGCCAGAAGGCAGAGAAAAAAACCAGAACATGATAAATACCATACTCAGAAAAAATCTGGCAGGAGGAAAGTAACAATAAACAATTTGAACGAAAAAACCTAAAATCAAATCCTTACACTCCTTTCTACCTTTTTATCTCTCTTCAGGGGAAAATTGTCTTCGAATTTCAAAAACTCAAAAAATTCTGGACACTTTTTTTCAAAAAACATTATATTGTACTGAGGTCTAATTATGCAAAAAACTGAAGGAGGTAAGAATGACTGAAAAACCTTTTGTTGAAATATATACAGATGGTTCATGTTCCGGAAATCCAGGCCCCGGAGGTTATGCAGCTATCCTGTGCTACAGGGGCAAGGAAAAAATAATCACAGGAAGTGACCAACATACCACAAACAACAGAATGGAATTAACCGCAGTGATTGAAGCACTGAAATGCCTCAAAAAACCCTGCAAAGTGATTGTAAGAACGGATTCTCAATACGTGGTCAACGGAGTCAATCAATGGCTTCCAGAGTGGATTAAAAGAAACTGGAAAACTTCCAGCGGGAAAGAAGTTTTAAACAGAGACCTCTGGGAAAAATTACTCACCGTAATGTCCTTTCATGAAGTCACCTTTGAGTGGATTCCCCGCAATAAACATCCCAAAATTACCATCTGCGATAGACTCGCACGTCAGAAAATCCAAAAAATTTGGTCTATTGAACAGAGATAAAAATGTCTGCAGCATGTGTCCCTTTCTCTGAACTCGCAATAAAGATCATAGAAGAGAGTGAATGAATGTTGGAGAGTTTTTCAATGTAAACTGAGTCGAGAAATTTTATCTAAACAGTTGAAAAAAATTAAAGCAAAGATACTGGATGAAGATGATAAAACCCTGATTAACAATAGGATATTGATAGTATTTTTTCTTCTCAAACCTTAAAAAAAATTAAAAAGCGGGTGTGGCGGAACCGGAAGACGCAGCGGGCTCAGAACCTGCCGGGGTAACACCCCATGAGGGTTCAAATCCCTCCACCCGCACCAGAAACTTACTTTTCCACACATTCAATTTCAACCACTCCTGAAACCTCTATCTTATGCTTTTCCTTCTTTGGCTCAGGAACCGGAACACTCTCAGCCAGTCTGGCTGCACCAAATTCTTTCTCCAGAGGAAAATACCACCTTTCTCCATAATTCACCCTCCTCACATAACACCTCTTTTTAAAAACTTCCTCCACCTTCTCCTTCAAAATCCCTGCTTTCTTCAACACAAGAATCATCAGTTTTGCCCTTTCCCTTTCCTCCTTCTCATCAGACACTCTCCAGCCTACTCTCTTTACCAGAAACTCCATTCTTTTTCCCACCTTCTCCTTCAACCCCGTCAATGCACAGACAATCTTTTTCTGAAAATCAAAACCCCTTCCATAAAACTCATACCCGATTGTACCGATAAACCCCTCACACTTTTTCCTTCCCTTTTCCCACCAGCAGTTTTCCCTGACATTAAAACCACCACCTGAATACTCAACCTTGCTCTTTCTTACTGCCGCATCCACCTTCCCGAGCAGACCTATCACCTCTTTCTCACTCTTTCCTTTAGCCCTGATTTCCACTCCCATGTAGTATTCATCAGGTTCCACTTTTTCCTTAACAGAAAGAGGAAAAACGACAGACGTAATCTCCATTTTTCCAGATCGCCCATCACTTTCATCAGTAGCCATTGTCCCCACCGGGTTCATCACACACATAACCATGATTCCTGCAATTAAAAAACCTTTCTTTAAACTCATAAATCACCTCCTCTACAGGTTTTTATGTTAATTTAACAAATTTTTTTCTTTTAACAGCTTGAATCCTGAGGAGTGAATCAGTGATTGTTTTCGGGTTTACAGATAGAAAAAGTTAAGAGAGATGTAAGATGAAAATAATTATCACAAATAATGGATTTAGAGGTAAGGGAATTTATATAGGAAGACCTTCTATCTTTGGAAATCCTTTTCCTGTAAAGAAAAGTAAATACTCAGATAAGATTTATTCTCTAAAGGCAAGTTTAGAAAAATATAAAATTTACTTTGAAAAAAGATTGAAAGAAGATAAAAAATTTAGAGCTGAGTTTAATAAATTGCTTAAAATTTTGAAAGTGAACAAGTGTCTGGTACTTAATTGTTTTTGCACTAATAAAGCAGTAAGCAGTATTGATGATATAAATTTGGGAAGTTGTGTATGCCATGGAGAAATTATCGCATATTTTCTATTCAAAAATTTTAAAAAGGTAGGTCAATTATAAAAATACTGTAAATTCATCTGTGGTAAAAAATCCTGCAATGTAACCTCCTTCACGGGTTTTTCTGTTAAGTTAATGAATCTTTCCTCTCAACAGCTTAAGCTCGGGTCTACCCTTAACAGAAATAAAAAGACATTGAGGAGGTAAAAATGATTATTGCTGATATTCTCGATGAACTTAACATAGGATTTAAAGATTTTTCCAAAATCCTTTTCAATACCTCTAGGAAAAAAGTAATATTTTTCCCATGCTCAAAGACAAAAGTGCTCAGAAATAGGCTTAAAAATCTTTATAAAGCTCAAACCGAAGTTTTCGGAAATTGTGAAATTCTGAAATTTCACAAAGATGAGCATGAAATAATTTTTGTTTTCAATATGTCACGTATCCAGAGAAAAAAATAACAATCTATCCCTACCACAATTCAAAGTGAATGGTTTAAAAGCAAAAGGGAGAAATGAATATGAGAATAGGTGAATTATTCAAACGAATACCGAAATGCAAGAATTGTAAGTACTTTGAACCTAATGATAATGCCTCCTGGGGAGTGTATTAGAGCTGAGTCAAACAGAGGTGTTCCTGTTTACACAAATTCCCTTGCAGTAGCATAGGATATAGAAACTTTCCATGCTTTTCTCAAAGTACATGAAGATTTCGGGTGCGTAATGTTTGAACCAGAAGACAGTTAAGGTCTACCAGAAATGAAACCCCCTCTGAGGTTCAATCCCTCAGAGAGGGAAGAAAAATAAAAAAAGGAGGGAAAAAGATGAGAATTGAAAAAGAAGGATTCAAAGAACTTGTTGAAAAAATTGAAAACATTGAAAACTTAAAAGAATTGAAAGAAATCGGAAAAGAACTTCTTCAGTTTGAGTCAAATGGATATAAAAGAGCAGTTCTTGAAATTTACAAAGAAAAGAAAGAAACTTTAATTAAAGATGTTATAAACAACAAAGAAAGCTTGAGAATTATAAAAAACATGATTCTTTTTGGGAATGAAGAAACCAGAAAGTTCGCTTCCAGATTGATTTACGCTTTGGGAGAGGAGAAGGTTTATGATTCAACAGTTGTCAGCTATTTATTGGACTTATACAAACAATCAAACGGAAATGGAGTAAATGCTGAGAAAGAAGAAGAGGTTTAAAAAGGAAGAAAATGAGAGCCCCCATCAGGGGGTCCTGTCTAATAGCTGAAGAAAATCAGGAGGTGAAGTATGGTATATATCTTAAACACGTTAGTTGTTCCTATAAATTTTGATGAGGTGCAAGAAGCTAAAGTTAAAGTAAAACGTATCTCTGTAAAAGAAACAAAGAAGCTCCTTGAGGAGGAAAAATTTATTTCTGCAGTTGGTCATGAAGCAACAGCTCGGTTTTTATCGCAATTGTTAGGAATAAAAATTGAAGCCAATAGAAAAACAATTTTTATGAAACCGGGAGATAAAGCAATACACCTCTTCCTGAAAGAAAGACTTCCTGAAGGAAAAATTCTTTCAGAAGAAGAAATAAAAAATGTTGAATACTGGCTGGTATTGAGCGAAATAGAGGCAGAAAAATGAGAAGAGAAAAAACTAAAACTGAAAAGGTTTTCTCTTCCCAGAATCAGATTTTATATCAAACCTTTTGACAGAATTCATGAGAAATGCATCGCCAGGGTGAATGAAAAAGTCTCCTTCAAAAAGTCTATCCCGGAAACGTTTGAAGATTTTGATGAGGAATTTTATAATCTCATTCGTGAAAAATGAACAAAAGGTCTACCGTGAGTGAAAAGATTTTAAATGAAAAAATCAGGTCAATGATCTAAAAACAATAAAACCTACCACCTTATCAGTGCCATTTTCCACTAAAAATTCCTTTGATCTGGCACTGAAGTGCATTGTAAAAATGGGGATGAAAGTTTATTATTATCAGGTAATTAAAATATTTTAATATATGCTTTTTCATCACTTTTTCTTTTCCTCCCTCTTCCCCACCTGAAGCCAAAAAGAGAAAAGACCTTTCTTTTTTTTTGTTATTTAGAACAAAGGATTTGTTTCGGCCATTTAAAAGGTTTAGGGAATTTTTTTTAATTTTTCAGATTGTTACAAGATATTCTTCTTAGTTCTCCTTATCTTGAACACTTCAGCTACATAATGTTTCAACCTCCTCTTGAGGCCGTAAACACCAAATAATACCTCAACTTTTTTGTTGGTAACAAAATTACCTTTCATCTTTTTATCTTGGTTTCGATTCTTTTAATTTTGTTTTTAATTTTAAAATACTCTACAAAAAAATAAGATTTTTTATTCAGGATTTTATAGACTGGATAGATAGCTTTTATTGATATTGCCATTGAAAATGTTTTTAAGGGGATATAGGCAAACCCTTTTGAGGGGATGTAGTGTATGAAAGCGTGGGAACAGGTTCAGCTCCGTCAATACTTTGCCTGTCTTCTTTTGGCAGTTTATTCGTCGTTTTCAAAGTAACTAAAATTTTTAAAAATTTTTAATCTTTCTGACATAATGGTGTCAGACCTTTTCTTTATAATTAAATTTCGAAAAAATTTTTTATTCTGAAATTTTAAAAATTTCAAACCATCAATAGAAAGGGGGGTAATACATTGAAAAAATTTAAATTTCCTAAGGGGATTTTGGTAAAAAATGATAGAGAAGTTTGTTATGAAGATAAGATGTATATTAATAGGTATAAAGAACCTCCCATTTTTGTAGGAATTTTTAAAGGAAAACTTATCACTTCTTATGGGAGTTTTTATATAATTCAAACCAAGAATTCTTCTCATCATTTAGAACTTTATCTTCCAGGAGTAGTAAAGTCCGAAAAAGAATTTTCTCCAGAAGAAAGAAAAATGTCAAATTTAAATAAATTTCCACTTCTTAGTTAAAAACATTCTGAAATCTGAAAGTGTAAAGAAAAAAATCCCCTTATGTAAAAGTATTTATTGAATTTATGTAATATAGCGTAATCGTCAAATTTTTCTTATTTTCTAACATAACCATTTTAAGGAGGAGAAAAAAATGGGGAGAATAAAAGCTGACGTCGATCACTTTGCCTGTCAAAATCTTATAATTTATTGGACTTTCAGATTAATATTTTACAATCTGGATTGGTGGAACAGTATAATAGTTGAGTCCTATCGACTGGATAATGTTCGATATCTTATAGA
>Ga0190363_1000467_pt1 | contig 23622 bp, 29 predicted proteins | sample 48721867_MG_FD_161272 | JGI IMG/M metagenome (GOLD analysis project Ga0190363, IMG submission 161272) | Hydrothermal vent microbial mat bacterial communities from Southern Trench, Guaymas Basin, Mexico - 4872-18-6-7_MG | ecosystem: Environmental > Aquatic > Marine > Hydrothermal vents >... | reverse complement strand
TATTATAAATGAAGTCATAGAACGATTAGCAATTTAGGAATAATTATTTAATTGATCCCTGCTCTTAAGCATTACTAAGCTGAGTTACGTAATATAAGGCCTAATTGAGGTATTATTACGGTATGGATAGGAAGGATAAGAGTAAAGTTATCATTGATGAGATTAGTAGGTTATATAGTGAGGTAGTTAAGCATAGGGAAGGCATTATTAGTGAGGGCTTAACTGTAAGATTAAGTAGTGAAGTTGAGGCACTTAGCGATAAAATTAAGGACGTAATAATTCATAGTGTGGTTAGTAAACATGACCTAGAACAAGCTATTGAGTGGGTTACCATACTTAAGGAGTCACTAAATAACTTAGTTAAAGTGTTAAATATAGATGGAGTAACGTTAAGTAAGGAGGTTAAATCATTCCTTGAGGACCCAATACAGCACTTGAAGAAGAAGCTGTTCATATATACTCATGATCTAATTAGGGGGTCTCTAAGTATTGAGGATTATGTCAGGGCATCAACAGCTGCTGTTAGGACCTCGTTCAGGACCAATCTAAGAACGATATATCAGACATGGGTATTAAGTGAGGTAACGACCTTACTTAGTAGCTACGGTAAGTTAAGACTCATATACCCTGAATACGGCTACCTAAGCTTTGACCGTAGTGGTAAGCAGAAGACCGGCTTAATACCTCCTAATGCTATACTAGAAATTAATGGTAGTAAGTATGTAAGCATATTCATTGAAGCTCCTAGACCGGTTGGTTGGGAGGATAGTAGTGACTTAAGGAGATCATGGAAATTATATACAGCATTAAGACCTGACATAATGATCTATGGGGGTAAAGTTACTAATATTCTCAAGCTAGATCAAGAACCACCAATCCTAAGACCTAACATAATCATAGAATGTAAGGAGTTAAGTGATTGGTACTTAAGGATTAGAGATGTTAGAGGTCCCTTTGCTAAACCCTTAACAGCTGAGGAGTGGCGTAATAAGTGGATTAGAGGTCTATGGATAGGTCTCTCAGAGGTATTAGGTGTTGAGGCTGGTAACGTTGATGAGATCATAAAGGAGAGGAAGGGCGTGAGACTTAGGGAATACCAGATAGTTGCGCTCTATAAGAAGGTATATAAGCCTGACATAATGTACTTAATCTCACTCCATAAGATTCCTCAAGACGTGAGAAAGTACTTAGAATCTGAAGGCATTAACGTAATAGATGATGTTGGCTTCAATAGAGATAAGCTAAGGAGTGTAGCTGAAGCAATTAATGAGTATGCTAAGGAGGATGAATCTAGAACTTTAATTATAGATGAGGAGTTAAAGAGGAAAATAATCAACTTAGGTAGGGAATTAGGTCTAAACGTAAGTAGGGATTTAGGAGAATTACTTAAAGATATTATTGATAAGGTTGAGGAGGTCATTGTTAAGGGCAAGTAACGTTAAAGCTAAACTTAAAATATAGTGTACTGGATGATGAGGATGCTCCGTAATGATTGATGATTGATGCCGGCCTGCTCTGAAGCTACCGATGTTGATCCCCGATTTAATGCGATATGATTATGGTTTGAATCCGTAATTATATGGCTTTAATCCAAGCTTAATTCTTAATCTATTAAGTCTTTCCTTACCTTCAAGTAATGCTTCATTAACTGCTTTAGCTATTATATGTAGTTTATTATCATCTACGACTACGTAGTCACTAACCTTTAATAGTATGGCTAACCTAACACCCGTTCTTAACTCAACAATTATACCTCTTTTACTCATAGATAGGATACCACTATGCTTCATACCGGCCTCTCTCGCTATTCTTAACAACCTTAATGCTTCCCTCAATGAGTCCGTACATACGTGAATTATGGGTCCAGTAACTACTAACCATAACTTATGAAGTACCTTCTGAGTTAGCATGTCCCTAATCTCTTCAGGTGATATCGGTTCATGCTTCTTAAATATTATTGTTGAGTTCTTCCTATCCCATGGTTGAGGACCATCAATTAACGTAATTCTACCACTACATGAACTTATGGTGAATGCGTGTTCATTCTGGAAGAACCTTAGGAGTACATCCTTAATGTCTTCATCTAAATAACCTACATCAATATCCCTCTTCAACCTACTTAGCATCTCCTCCTTCCACTTCCTCCAATACTCTATGTCTACAGGCATTCACATCCGTAATCAACTATAGCATTTGAGACTTTAATACTCTGAGAAGTTTTGATAGTGGTGTAGGGTATGGGCATACTAGATTCAATAAAGCCTCAGAGTGCTGGTCAGCAGAAAATGCTTGAAGCATTGAAGAATGAGAACTACTCCATAGTAGGCATATTTGGACCTACAGGTACTGGTAAGTCATTATTCTCTCTAGCCTACGGTATTGACGCAGTAATGAATAATAAGTATAGGAGGTTAATCGTAGTCAAGCCGATGATAGATGTAACGACAGGTGAGGAGTTAACGATGGCGAAGGCAGGACCTCAATTCCTTGAACTAGCTAAGCAGTACGTCATAGACGTTATAGGGAACTTCATTAGCTGGGAGGATGTTAGTAAGTTAATGAATGATGGTAAAGTAATGTTTGTCGATAGTCACTACCTAAAGGGTAGGACATTCGATGAGGCAGTAGTCTTCATAGATGATGCACAGACATTAAAGCTGGAATCACTCATAGAAACCATAGTTAGAGTTGGAAGGAATAGTAGGTTAATAGTAGCTGCTGACCCAATATTCCAAGCTTTAAGAGGTAAGGGTGCCACAGATCCATCAGCAATACTTAGGGACATACTAGCTGGTGAGCAGAAAGCCATAGTTGTTGACCTAGGTGTTAAAGACATAGTTAGAGCTGGTGCTAGGATAGGTCTTAGGTTAATTATGGAGTACATGCTAAGATCTAGGAAATTAAAGGAGAGTGAGTTAAAGGCATTGGAGATTATAAGGATGAGATCTCCTGATGCTGACGTAATAACATTACTTGATCTAGAAGATCTAGTTAAGAAGTACCATATATCGTCAGAGCACGTACCTAAGTACTTAGTCATAGTGAAGCAGGGACACCTAGGTAGACTCGTGGGTAAGAGAGGTGAAAGAGTTAATGCCATAGAGAAGGATCTAAATGCCAGGGTTAGAGGTGTTGAACTAGATGTAGACTTAACTAACATCATTAGAGCAGTACATCCAGTATCTTGGGTATGGAAGAGAGTTGAGGATGTTGACTTCATGGGATCCTACATAGCGATATCGATAGATGAGGGAGCATTCGGTCCATTCATGGGTCAGAAGGGAGTATATGTTAGGTTTTTAGATGAGATCATGAAGGAGCTTTTCGGTATAGGCGTGAGAGTAGTACCAACAGAGGGTAGAAGAACTAGGAGAAGGAGGTAATTCATACTTAATTCATAATCAGATCTAGCCTCTATCAGATTATTTTTTGATACAGAACATATCAAGAACTACTTGATAATACCTCGGCCCAACACTCCTAACAACTCGAGCAAACTCAGCCTTACATCTAGCATTTAATGATGACGATAACTCTTCATACCTCCTAGTCGCAATTGTTAATGCATCCCTCTTCTTCTCGGTACTTACGAACTCATACACATGGATATAGCCCTGATCCCTTAAAGCAATGAGGGCCTTGGGGTAGTACTTAAATGCTAACTCAGGTAGGGGCATTAGAATTCTATCAGCCATTCCTTCGTAATTAACTACTACCTCACAAGCATCACCTAATACAGGTTCAACTATGCCTTCAACTTTATTTAGCCTTACATTATCAACCATTAATCCGTAAGCATAAGGGTTTATATCTATGGAGATTACTTTCCTAGGTCTCGCATACTTAGCTATTATTATTGAGAACAATCCCGCACCAGCAAACATGTTAATTATGAATTCACCATTACGAACGAGCTTAGCTATCCTTATATGTTCGTAGTTAAGTGCAGGGGATATGTAAACCCTCCTAATATCTACCTTAAATAAGCATCCATGCTCCTTATATATCGTCGTTGATCTAGGCTCACCAGCTATATGTACATAGTCTCTAACCCTATACGTTCCACTAATGGGCGTTACCGCAACCCATACAGACTTCACGTAGGGTAGTCTCTCCAGTATCGCCTCACCTAGCGGTCTTAACACCTCGATATCGATGTCTGGAGGCTTCCTAATTATGGCTATATCACCAACTACCTCTAAACGACCCCATAACCTCCTAGCTATGTCCTCACCGAGAATCTCACTAGCTAACCTCCTAAGGAACTTACCCCTACTCATAACTTTTTCCAGTGGTAAGAATTCCGTAGGAGTTAATATTGTGAACACTTATTTAGTAATTAACAGTTTTTATGTTGGGTGATTATATGCCCACACTACGTTCAGGATTAGTTATTGCTGGTGCTTATGCTGATAAACTCAGGAGAACAGCATTTGCTCAGTTGAAGAGCGCTATAAAGGAGGGGACTATTAAGGCTAATGAGGTTGCTTACTACGTAGCACAATTAAATAAGGTACTTTACAGGATATTTGTTGATGAATTAAAGATAGATAAAGGCGATGTTGTTAGAGTCTCAATCGACTATGACTTAGAACCTGGTAAGATTATATGGAAGTTCGACACCTTAAAGATTGAAGCTTTTAGGAGAATACCTGATACTCAAGTAGATGAAATAGTGAGGAAGGTAGTGAGTGAAGCTGAGAGTATCATGGCTGCAGCTGTAGAGTATAGTATTGAGAAGCTTGGTGAGACTGAGGATGGTGACTTAGTATATGTACTTAAGCTAGGTGATAGGGAGGTTGGAGCTTTTGAGGTAGTAGTTATTGATACTGAGATGGCTTACATTAAGAAGGGTGCAGCTATAGAGCCTTCGCCCATGGTTATTGAGAAGGTTAAGATAATGACTGAGGGTAGAGCTGTAGAGGATGCATTAAGGGAGAACATAGCTGAATTCACTAGAAGTGCGCGTTACGTTAGTAGGGAGGAGGCCTCTAAGCTGATAGACTACATTAAATCTAGGATATTAGGGGTTAAAGCAGCTGAAGAAGAGGAGGTTGAGGAGGGCTAATCGTAGGGTAGTCTAAGAAACTTCTTAAGTATGGGACCTAACCTATTAACAGCCTTTTTAACTAAATCATAACCCACAGTTAATGTCTCCTTATTATCCACTAATACGTCATTACCTATAATTACCGTCTCAATACTTAAGTCACCATCAATTACGGCCTTAACTATTGACTCTAGATCTATTAATGCAGGCCAACCCGGTGGTTCTGAAGTATCAAACATAACTATATTTGCCTTGAATCTAACCTCTATAGGCCCTACATCATTAAATCCTATCAGCTCATTATTTACTGTAATTGCTGAGTGGAGTATGTCTAATGGATGTTTATTAGTTCTTAAGGATACCTCCCTAATAACTGATAACATGCTATATGAAGGTCTGACACCTATACCTAAGCCCTCCTCAGGTCTCCATAGCTTTAAGCCCTCACCATACCTAATGATGTTACCTCCAGAGTGCTTTATGGGGTTTATGAAGTAAATACGACTACGTAACTCCTTAGGTAAATCTTTCAGACTTAACTTACTATTAAGTAGGTATACATTAATGTCGTGAGATAGTAAGTCCCTCAACCATTTTAGTGGTGGTTCACCACAGTAAAGTACTGCAGCCTTAATACCCTCTACACGTTCATGCCATTTACCAAGTAGTAACTTTAACTCATTGTCTGGGTCGAAATCCTTGATACCACAGTTATAGGGCACTGCTAGAGTAACGTTTATACCTACATCATGAGCTGCTCTAGCGATATTATCAAGGAATATATCTGAGATTAATGCTGTAGTTACACCCCTACTAATCATCTCCATAAACGATAGAGCTGCTATGTAATAGACATCAGTTCTTGATAGTACTGAGATATAGTCTAGAACTTCACCCCAATTAACCTCTCTAACTCTATATCTTAGTGGGTATAGAGTTACTGAGGTGAACGCTGAGGAAAATCCAGGACATACTATCCTATCCTCACCATTAATTAGTAATTCAGGGTATTGATACTCCTGCGGAGGCTCACCCTCACCTATAGACTCGATAACCCCATTATTTATGAATACGTAGCCCCTACCAATAACTAAGTCCTTCCTAGTAGACATGGTTAGTATTGTCGCATTCGAGATTAGTACCTTAACCATAACCTAATACCCTCAAACCATCCGAAAGGAAAGAGCTATACACCTAAATTAACTTACGTTTAATCACGTATTTAAGCTAAGATTACGGCCATAAATACCTAACTCCCTAAATACTTCTCCTCTAATACCTTAACTACCTCCTTAAGCCTTGAGATGAGCTTAAGAGCTAACTCCCTACTTAAGTCCTTACGGATCACGTAATTTAGGAGGGAATCAAAGTACTCTAACGCTCTATCCTCCCTAACTAAACCCCTAAGCCTTATTCCCTCCCTCTCATGAAGCATCGATACATACTCATAGCTATCCTCAGGCCCTAAGTAGCACTTCCTAACCTTCCTCTTAACCCTACCACTCTCCCTAACCTTCATAACATGGACAGCATAGAGGTAGACCCTACCACCAACAACTCTCTTCTCAATATAGGAATACTCAAGACCACATCTAGGACACACCTTAACCACGAGAACACCGTAACTTCTCTGACGCTAATGCAAAAAACCTTGACATACCATATTTAGGTACGTGCGAGGTTTAGTTAAGTAATACCATCCTATAGCACCACAAATTTGTGGTGCTTACTATTTACTGCCTCCTCAAGACTTTGATGCATTAAATACTAATGTAGTACCTACGTGACCGTCACCATAGATTTCAGGGTATTCTGACTTCATTAGTTCCCTAATTAAGTCCCCACTACAGTGTATTGGGTATACCCTCTTAACACCTAACTTAATCAAGTTCTTAACTATGTATTCAACCTCATCTCTTGATGCACCCATTAAGTGGAACCCACCTATTACTGCATAAGGCTTTATATTGAGATCCTTAACTGCTTTAGCCACAATCCTATCAACTCCTGGATGACTACACCCAACCAGTACTATCAAACCTAGACCCTTAACATTAACAGCTAACGCTTGCTCCCATGGAGGCCCAAGTAACTCACCAATTATGGCTACACAACCATTCACGACTGTTGTATTATGAACTTCAATGACCTTAAAACCTAGATTAGCTATAGCGCTCTTAACGCTACTAGACATCCCAGCTGGGACATATACCGCTGTATGTGGTGCTACTCTAGCAACATACCTTAACCCACCCCAATGGTCCCCATGTTCATGAGATATAACCACAAACTTAAGATTTGATAGGTTAATACCTAACAATCTCGAATTCACTTCAAGAGCTTCAGGATTAGGGCCAGCATCAAATAATATCAATGAATCTTGAACTCTAATTAGTAAGCTAATACCCCAAGGTGATAAGAAATCATCATAACCATGATTATCGACAAGAACATAGATAGTAACGTTACTACACTCACTAATCCTTGAGAAAGCACGTAAAGGTGAAGTTGTGAAGACTCTAGGGGTTAGGGATTCATGATAAACTATAATTAATGAAGAAATCAGTACCCCCAAAATAATTAGAGTAGCAGTAAGTACAACTACAAGCCTCATTGCTAACCCATAAGATTAAGTATTTAGTGACGTAATAAGTTAGATCGATGTTCTGTAGGAATAACACCACAAATTTATGGTGTTGAGCGTAATGTCTAGGGTCGGAAGTGATTGATGGAGAGTGAAGAATTAGTGTGGTGGACCGGCCGGGATTTGAACCCGGGACCTCGCGGTTGCAAGCCGCGCGCTCTTCCAGGCTGAGCTACCGGCCCACCCGTCACAGGACTAAGTTATTAAGGGTTTTAAGCCTTATCATTAATTCAAGAACTTAAGCTTATGTTTAGAGATAGTTATTAAGCCTTGAAGAGTAACGTAGTTAACGGCCGGGCCCGGAGCCAGCTGGCGGCTACGGGGGTTAATCCCCGAGGAAGCTCCGCCCTCCGTGCGGCACGGGGACCCCGTAAGGGGTGCGGGGAGACCCGCGGCAACGGCACAGAAACGACACGGCCGCCCTCAAATGACGATGAGGCGGTGAGGACGGTCCGGCAACGGACCGTCAGTAACCCGCTGATGTATGGGGGCGGATGCGTTGAAACGGCCGACCCCCGGGAGCAAGGCCGAGTAGCACCGATGAGGGCCGCACGAGGTGCGGGTAGGCCGCATAGCCCAATGCCGCCTTAGTACAGAAGGCGGGCTATAGCTGGCACCGGGCCCGGCCTAACTCTTAATCTTCCTTAACACATTATCCTGGATTCTAAGTACATCGTTAACGTCACTAGCACTAGAGTAACCCTCTAATAGCTCCCTATTTAACTCAAGGAATGTATGACCCCACTTAAACTTACTAAGTATCAATCTAGCTTCATCCTTAAACCCCGTAATATAGAGTGCTGCAGCTAGAGCTTCAACACTACTCAACTTAGTGGGTACAGCATAATTAATAGGGTTACCTGCGAAAAGTAATGGCAAAACCCTATGAACACCCCTAACCCTACTAAATATTGCTTTAAGCTCATGAACGGGTCTATTCCATGAAGTATCAATAACAACTAAACCATAACTCTCAATGTAGGACCTGTCAAGAGGTGATAACACATAGTATGAGAAGGGGTCTAAGACAATAGCCTTAGGAGGTACATCACTAAATTTAACCCTCCTAGCTAGCCCTAACCTAACTAACTTAAGAGCTGTTGATTTCTTAGGGTCATCACCTTCAATTCTTATTACATAGAGCTTAACTTTAGGCATAGCCAATAAGTAACTAACCCCGTTGCTTATAATGATTAAGTCAACTTAGGAATCTGTTACGAGTTAAAACTTATTAATAAGTTGAAGGTATATGTATTGGTGTGTACAATGCCTGAAGCCATAGTGTTAATAAACACAGACATAGGTGCTGAGGAGGAGGTACTTGAGAAGTTAGGTGATATTGAGGGAGTTACTGAGGCTTTCATAGTTTATGGGGTCTACGACATAGTAGCTAAGGTTCAAGCACCAAGTACTGAAGCCCTAAAGGAGATTATATCTAACAGGATAAGGAAGCTATCTAAGGTTAGATCAACATTAACGATGGTCGTTGTCGAGGGAAAGAAGGTAATAAAGCAGAAGTAAGTCATTTTACTTAAAGGCATGCATAAAGTTAGTATTCATTTAGGAATAGACAACATTGATAGCCCATTAGGTGGTTGTACAACACATTTTGCTTACAAATTAATCAAATCCATAATTAGGAATTACAACGTAGAATTTATTGACTACCCAAACCTTGTGAGACTTAATCCATCAATACCATACAAAACGAGAGGTAATGGTGCTATAGCTCTTAGGTTTAATATCGATGAGAGCTTAATTGATAACTTAGTTAAGGATGTAATTAATGAAGTAAATAATTACCTTAAAGAGTACTCTATGAAGGAACTTAGCGAGGCTAATGCAGGTTTAGCCATAGTTATCGGTGATGTACCTAGCGAACTTAGGAAACTCTATGTTAAGGCATTAACTGATTATGTGCCATTGGATTATGTTGAGGAGTTAATTCGTGAAATAGGAGTTAATGTGTTATTACCGCTTGGTTTAAGGAGAGGTGTTATAGGTGCTTTAGCAGCTATTGGCTGGCTATTGAGTAGTGATTGTACTTATGAATTACTTGTTTATAGAGTTAGAACCAGTAGTGTGGGTAGGTGTGTTGATGAAGAAAGTATTAAGTTAATGGATAGTGAACTTCGTGATTGGGTGTTCGGTAATTATGACTATGATGTAGGTAAGATCTTAGTCACACCCCACGGACCGGATCCAGTACTACTCGGTATTAGAGGTGAATCACCAGAAAAGCTCGTTGAGGCTCTTAAACATGTGAGGATTTGCGAACCTTATGAGGGTTGGGTCATATTTAGAACAAACCAAGGTACTGATTCACACCATATTGAACGTGACATACATCATGTTAGGCCCTATCAGACAGGATGTGTTACTGGTAGGGTATGTAGTGAGCCAAGAGTGGTTAGTGGTGGTGATGTATTACTTAAAATATGTAGTGAAGAAGGGAGTAATGGTGTCTATGTAGCGGTATTTAAGGAGACGTCCTTAACTAAGATAGCTAAGGAGTTAATACTTAATGATATGGTTAAGGTGTGTGGTTTATTCAAGTTTTGGGATGACTATGGCACCGTTCTACATGTTGAGAAATTAAGTGTTCTTGAAGCTGTAGATAAGGTTATAAAGAGAAACCCAAGATGCCCAAGATGCGGTGCTAGGTTAAAGTCAGCTGGGAGAGGCAAGGGTTGGAAGTGTGTAAAGTGTGGTCTCAGGTTGAGGGATGCTGAGTATGAGGTAGGGAGGATTAGTAGGAGGGAGTTAGAGGGAGAGTACATACCTAGAGATGCTGCTATAAAACATCTCGTAAAGCCTAAGAGGAGGTACGGTAGGGAGAAAGAATGCACGATGGTAAAACCCAGAGAACCGTGGTTTACTTAAACACCAAGTGAATCAGTGGTTACTTAGCTTCAAATCAGCAGAATTTACTTATGTAGAGAATGAAGGCCCCCACCCCTCTATTTCCAGTGAAGATAGAGAAAGCATATATACTGGTTTGTATAAAGATAATTAAATAATTAATTAAAGTATTTATTTAAAAGAATAAAAACTAATGAACTTTAGATTGACTTAATCATTCTTAATATTTAATTTATATTTAATTTATTCTTAATACACTCATTAGCACTTAATTAGAAGGATTTTTAAGGGGTTTCTAAGACCTTTGTTCTAAATATTGATTACCTTACAGCATATGTCTGTTGTTAGTGTGTTACATGCGTGTTTAACCTAAGCTGTATGTGTCCAGAGGAAGTTGTGGGGTGGGGGTGTTCTTGAGTGATGTTATGTAGCTGATTTCTTATAGGTAGTGGTAATAATACGTTTATGGTTCTGATTATGCAAGACCCCAACATTTCGCGTGGAGTGGGAGTTCGGTCCCCCTATCTCAAGTTAGAGAATGTAGCTATAGTGGTGGGTGGGGACTCATGTACTTCTTCTTAAATGCTTCCTCAACATCTATCCCTAAAATATTAGCTAGTGAGAGTAGCCACGCTAATACATCAGCTACTTCCTCCATGATGCTTTCCTTCTCACCACTAAGTATTGCTTCAGCTAACTCACCTATCTCTTCAACGAACCATGTGAATGTTGCATATAGACCTCTCTTGGAGTCTCTCTCAAAGTAGTACTTCCTCATTAGTTCTTGGGCATACTTTATCGTTACCTCCATAGGAGCACCTAGTTAAGTAGTTAGGATAGTCTTTATATAGTGTTTAAGGAGATGTTTAGTTGGTGGTATAATGTCCTCTAGAAGGAGACGTAGGGCTGGAGGGCCATTAACTGCTGCTGGACTTGTTAGGTTCTTTGAGGATGTTGAAGCTAGAGTTAGGATATCACCTATGGCTATAATCATAATAGCTATTGCTGCCTCAGTACTTACTCTAATACTTAACTATGTGTTTAGGAGTGTGTTACTAACTCCATCAGGTTAACTTTAGCAGTGTTTCCCAGGCTTCATCAACCATTCTCTCAAGTATCCTTATATCCTCCTTAGTTATACCTCTAAACCTACCCTGAAGTCTTAAGTACTGCTCTATAGGCTTCCTCTTACTCTTATCAGCATATGGCTTACTGAAGGGGCTTATCCTCACCTTACCTTTCTCAGCTTCAAATAGAATCCACATACCAGTCTCAACAGCTAGTCTAGCTATCTCAACAGTCTTTGATGGGTCGAAACGCCAACCCGTAGGGCATGGTGCGTGTAGGTGTATATACTTAAATCCCTTAATACTTGCAGCCTTCCTTAATTTCTGTGTGAAGTCTGTTGGATAACCAATACTTGCTGTAGCTACGTATGGTACCTTATGAGCTATCATTATTAGTGGTAACTCCTTCTTAGCCTCCTTCTTACCTGTCCATGTAGTTGTCGTCCAGGCACCATAAGGTGTTAGTGATGACCTCTGAATACCTGTATTCATGTATGCTTCATTATCTACACATATATGTATTATATTGTCATTCCTCTCAGCAGCACCTGATAGTGGTCCAAAACCTATGTCAGCTGTAGCTCCATCACCAGCCCAAACAATGACTACCGCATCCTCACCTACAATCTCCTTTGCTGCAGCTAAACCTGAGGCTACAGCATCAGCTGATGCGAAGGGTACGTTAAGTACTGGTAGGTTGACGGAACAGCCAGGCGCTAATCCCTGAATTACTGATGTGCATCCAGCAGGTACTACTATTATGGCTTTCTTACCTAGAGCCATACCGACATATCTAAGTCCCATAGCTTCAGGACAACCTTGACAAGCAGCACTACCTGGTAGGAAGTATCTCTCCTTAGGTAGGGTCTTAATCGCTACCACCATAACTCATCACCTCCAAAATACCAAACAATATTATTCCTTAACTCACCCTTCTCAAAGCTATCATAGATCTTCTTAACCACGTAGGATATCTCGGTAGATGTTACATCAAGACCTGTTAAACCCGCTAACACGTTAACTACTGGTACATTGATACCGTATCTATGGATGTGTGACGTAACATCAAGGAATAGCGGACCTGCTGAGCCTGCTGATATGGATCTATCGAATACTATACATAACTTCGCATTCTTAACTACTGAAGCTATTTTATCATCCGGGAATGGCCTAATAAACCTCACCTTTATTAATCCAACATCGTAGCCCTCATCCCTTAACCTATCAACAGCATCCCTCATATCACCAACCCAAGCTCCCATACCTATAACGTATATCTTAGCGTCATCACACTTGTAACATTCAATTAATCCTCCATAACTCCTCCCAGTAAGCTTATACCACTCCCTATCAGCCTCCTCAATAACCTCCTTAGCTCTAATCAATGATACATGCATATCCCACCTCATCTTCATATTCCACTTAAGATCTGCCGGTATGTTACCCATGATTAGTGGCTCCTTAATAGTCATTACGTATGGTTGCCTACGTGGTGGTAAGTATGAGTCAACTAGTTCCTGAGATGGTATATCGACTGGTTCAGTAGTGTGTGACAGTATGAAGGCATCAAGGCCTATCATTCCTGGTAGGTACACTCTAGGATCCTCAGTTATCCTATATAGCTGAATAACCGAGTCTAGGACCTCCTGGTTGTGCTCAGCCATCATTATTATCCAACCAGTATCTCTCTGATCCATGATATCGGAGTGATCTGTCCATATATTCCATGGAGGTCCTATAGTTCTTGTTACTATGGCCATGACTAATGGTATTCTAGAACCAGCAACCCACCATACTACCTCATGCATGTATAAAAGTCCGTGAGATGAGGTAGCAGTAAACGCTCTCACACCACCTGCTGCAGCCCCCCAAGTAGCTGCTAGAGCTGAGAATTCCGAATCAACTCTAATCATCTTGGCATCTAGTAATCCCCTCTCTACGAACTCAGAGAGTCTCTCAACTATCGTTGTTTGCGGTGTTATAGGGTATGCAGCAATGACTTTAACTTTAGCTAATTTAACAGCCCACGCAACTGCGTAGTTTCCAGTTAGTGATTTAATAACCATGTTCCATCACCTCTCAGGGACCATATTAATGGCTTTTACAGGACATACATTAGCACATATACCGCAGCCCTTACAGTAATCGTAGTCTATCCTCACATACTCATTCTTGCTAACACCAACATTTATGGTACCTTCGGGACAGTAGAGCCAGCAGAGATCACACTTAATGCATTTACTTGGATCGTAGATAGGTTTCTCAGTTCTCCAACTACCAGTCTTGCCTGCAACACCGATCTTCGGCTTAGCTAGGGGTAAGTACTTAACGTACTCACTCAATGAGCTTCACCTCCTCATAAGCTCTTTTCGCAGCTAGAACATTGATCTTACCTCTCTCCTCACCTAGGTACTCAATTATTGCTTCCTCAACACTTCTTAATGGGAACTTTAAGATCTTAGCTAGAGCACCTAGTATTGCAGTATTAACTAAGGGCCAACCAGCTAGTACGAGGTTTAAGTCAAGAGCTATCCTAGTTGCATTGACAGCATAAACTCTATACTTACCGTCACTAGACAGTTCCTTAGCTACATCAATACTACCTGTATTTATCAATACGTAACTTCCATTCCTTAACCCACTAAGTACATTAACTACCTTTGGCAACCTATCATCCAATACCACGACAATGTCAGGTTCCCTAATCATGGATCTTCTTCTAATACGTTGCTTACCTATTCTAGCAAAAGCCATTACCGGAGCTCCTCTCCTTTCAGCACCAAAGAATGGAAATGCTTGAGCCCATAGACCATTCTTGTAAGCTACTGTAACTAGGATATTAGCAGCAGTAACAGCACCTTGACCTCCACGACCATGAAATCTTATTTCAATTACATCCTTCCCAATGACAATCGTATGAGCCCCAGTAATTTCTCTAGTTGATGGAATATTAACTTTACCAATAATAATTATTTAAACAAGTATTGAAAGTATCAAGTTTCACGTAATAACAAATCTATGTTATTCCTTAGATCCTCAAGTGTATCTATGTCAACTAAGACTCCAGCATCACTTACCTTTAAGTATGTAATGTATTGGTGATATCTCTTCAAGAATCCCTTAAGACCTCTCTCCTCTTCCTTAATCTCTAGTACATACTTCGCTAGGTCATTACTTATAAGTAGTGGGTGTCCTCCCTTAACACCGTATTTAGGTATTAGAATGAATGATTTATCCTCCTTTAACATCTCCTTAGCTTTAGAAACTAATGTTCTTAAAGTCTCCTTAAGTATGAATATGACGTCTGCTGGATGAATAGCTACTATATCTGAGTACTTTATAACTGCCTTAACACCAACTTTAACTGATTCTGACATACCGATATCATACCTAGGGTTATATATGACCTTAACTTTATCACCTAGTGCATTAATTATCTTATCCTTCTCATGACCAACAACTACTACAACGTCATCAAATACTTCACTAAACTTACTAACTATGTAATCAATTAATGTAATCTCTCTACCTCTCACATTAAGTTTGTGAAGCATCTTATTCCCTGGAAACCGTGTTGAGTAACCTGCAGCTAAGAGTATGGCTGTTACAATCACTGACTCACACCGTAGAATACCGTGCATATTAGGATATAGAGCTTACTATTAAATTATAACCTGATTCATAAGTATGGTCTTAATACTTATTACTAGTGTCCCGTTATAACCAATGGTGCCTACATGGGTAGTGAGAAGGGAATTTCTAGCTTAAGTGATGAGGAGCTACTTAATCAGGCTTTAAGGCTTATTAATGAAGGTAAGAGTGTCGCACTAGCCATAGTTGTTAGTAAGGAGGGTTCAGGACCTAGGGATGTAGGTTCTAAAATGCTTATTGATGAGGATGGCAATATTTATGGAACTCTCGGTGGCGGCCCCTTCGAGAGACATGTAGTTAGTGAAGCTGTTAAGGCTATAAGGGAGGGTAAGCCTAAGATGATTAAGTACTCATTCACTGGGAGGTCTATTAGTGGTGCAGTTGACACGGGATTAATATGTGGTGGGGTATTAACGGTCTACATAGATGTTTTAAGACCTTCAAGAAGGGTAGTCATATTTGGTACAGGACGTGTTGGTAAGCCTGTTGCTGAGGTTTTCAAATTCCTAAAGTTTAGAATAATTGTAGCAGATCCTAAGCCTGAGTTAGTAAGTAAGGACTACATACCTTATGCTGACGTCAGAATTACTGGTAGTATTGACGACATAGCTAATAAGTTGAAAGAAATCGTTAGGGAGGGTGATGTAGTTCTAGTACTTCATGGTGAGATCGAGACTGATTATAGGATGGTTAAGGAACTTATGGAGTCTAGAGCTAACTTCATAGGTTTACTAGGTAGTAGAAGGAAAGTCACTGAATTTATTAAAAGGTTAGTATCTGAAGGTATACCTAAAGAATTAATTAAGTCTAAACTACACGCACCAATAGGTATTGATTTAGGGTCTGATAAGCCTGAAGAAATAGCTATATCCATAGCAGCTGAGATATTATCATACATTAATAGGGTAGAGCCTAGATATTTAAGCATAGTTGCTGATATTGTGGATAAGTTAAAAGTTTAATCAAGAACTTAAGTGGAGTTTATTACTCAATACCGTAATTATCAGTAGGTGGTACTTATTTTTAGATTCAATGTTTATAGGCCTAAAAGTTTAGATGATGCTCTAGAGATACTCGATAGAGAGGCACCTGAAGTTATACCTATAGCTGGTGGTACTGACGTCCTTGTTTTAGTTAGGGAGGGTGTCATTAGGTTTAAGGGGTTAATTGATCTATGGCCTTTAAGAAGGGAGCTATCGTTTGTTAAAAGGGAGGATGGATTCATAAGAATTGGAGCTTTAACAACTATTAATGAGTTAGGGAGGTCATTCCTCGTTAATGATGTAAGGTATTTAGGATTTCATGACCTAATTCACTCTTTTGCAACTCCACACATTAGAAATTTAGCTACTGTTGGAGGCAATATAGCTACAGCTCATCCATTATCAGATGTGGCAATACTTCTACTGACACTTAATGCTGAAGTAAAACTTATGAGTGTTAAAGGTGAGAGGTGGGTACCTTTAGAGAATCTCTATGTTGGTAAGAGAGTACTTAGGAAGGAACCCAATGAGTTAATAACTGAGGTAAGGTTTAGGGAGAAACCACTTAACTCATCAACTTCACTCCTAAAGTTTGATAGGAGGAAAGCACATATAATGGGTTACGTAGTTGTTGCCACTTATGCTCACATGGATCATGAGGTTATTAAGGATGTAGCAATAGCCTTCGATAGTGTAGGTAAGCCTTATCCAGGTAGAGCTAAATTGGTTGAGGAATTCCTTAAAGGTAAATCGTTAACTGATAATGTCTTAAGTAGAGCAGTTAAGGAGGTCTTAATTAAGGAGATGACTAGGATAAGTGATTATAGAGCTACCTCAGACTATAGGCTGTACTTATCAGGTATATTGCTTAAGAGGTCACTACTTAAGGTTAAGGAGAGGATTAGGAGTTCGTTGGGTTAAGGTGATAATATGTGTGATGAGGAATACCCTTCAGTAAAAATTAAGTTAAGAGTTGACGGTAAGCATTACGAAGTATATGTTAAGCCCTATGAGAGATTGGTTGATGTTCTTAGATATAGGTTAGGTATTGTAAGTGTTAAGGAGGGTTGTGGTCGTGGTGAGTGTGGTTCATGCGTTGTTTTAATGAATGGTGAGTTAGTACCATCATGCCTAATCTTGGCTGTCAGAGCTAATGGTAGTGAAATCACAACTGTAGCAGGTTTAGCTCCTGAAGGTAAGATCCATGCAGTCCAGAAAGCCCTCCTTGACGTACATGCTATCCAGTGTGGTTTCTGTATTCCTGGTGTTGCCTTAGCTATTAAGTGGTTACTTGATAAGAATCCTAACCCATCAGATGAGGAAATTAAGGAGGTTCTTAGCGGTCATTACTGTAGGTGTGGGGGCTACTTAAGGTTCATTAAGGCCGCGAAGATAGCCTCTAAATACATTCGTGAAGGTAGGATATACTTCGATATTAAGGAGGTGATTTCTTGAGTCAGGTACCTGAGCACATACGTATAGTTGAGGAAGCGTTTTCAAAGTATAAGAAGTTTGTTTATGTAGGTAAGAAGTTACTACGTTGGGATGCAGTAAGTAAGGTTACTGGTAGGGTACCAATATTCACGGCTGATTTCGTGAGCAGGTATAGGGATGCTCTATACGTTTATAGTATTAGGGCTAAGTACGCTCATGCAAGGATTAAAAAGCTAGACATAAGTGAAGTATCTCGATACCCTGGAGTTGTTAAGGTGATAACAGCTAAGGACATACCTGGAGTTAATGATGTTGGTTATGTAGTTCCTGATCAACCATTAATTGTTGACCGTAAGGTTAGATACATAGGTGATGTATTAGCATTAGTGGTTGCTAGGGATTACTACATAGCTAGGGAAGCTGCTGAGAGGATCCATGTTGAGTATGAGAAGTTACCAGTGATAACGAATCCCTTAGATGTTATTGACTTAGAGACTCTTAATGAGAAGAAGCATGCGTTGATACGTGATGAGAGAGGTAGTGATGTTGTTGCTAAGTATAAGATTAGGAGAGGAGATGTTGAAAGGGGGTTTAGGGAAGCTGACGTAATTGTTGAGAATGAGTATAGAACTCAATTTCAGGAGCACGCATACTTAGAGCCTGAAGCAGCTATAGCCATACCTGAGAGTGATGGTGGTGTTACAGTAATTGTTACTACTCAATGCCCATTTGAAGCTAGGAGAGCTATCGCTAGAGTTCTTGGCCTGCCTCAAGGCTTAGTTAGGGTTATAGCTCCATTAATGGGTGGGGGTTTCGGCGGTAAAGAGGATGTGGGTAACGTTATTGGTGCTAAAGCTGCATTAGCGGCCTACCTTACTGGTCGGTCCACCATCATCATCTATACTAGGGAGGAGTCATTCATTAGTCATAGCAAGAGACACCCAATGATAGCTATATACAGGCATGGCGCTAAGAGAGACGGTACCCTCGTAGCTGTTGAAGCTAAAATTATACTAGATACGGGTGCTTACGCATCACTAGGCCCCTTCGTAGCTTGGAGAGCGACCGTACACTCAGTCGGTCCATACAGAGTACCTAATGCTAAAGTAGATACTGTTGCTGTATATACGAATAACGTTTATGCTGGAGCGTTTAGAGGCTTTGGTAATCCTCAAGTACACTTTGCTGTTGAGAGACAGATGGACTTACTAGCTGAGGAGTTAGGTATGGACCCCGTAGATTTGAGGTTTAAGAACATATTGAGGGAAGGTGATGAGACTGTTCATGGACAATTACTTAGTAAGGATCTTGGTGTAGGTCTTGAGGAGGCCTTGAGAAGAGCTGTTAATTTAAGTAATTGGTATGAGAAGAGAAGAAAGTACTCACTTCATTTTAAAGGGTCAGTGAGGAAGGGTATTGGTGTTGCTATACTTTGGCATGGTAACTCCATAGGTGTTGAAGCTGCTGACTACTCATCGGTATCACTAATAGTTAATAGTGATGGTACAATAACGTTCAGGACCGGACTTACAGATTTTGGTCAAGGTGCTTTATGGGGTCTGGTACTGATAGCTTCAGAAATACTTGGCGTACCCCCAAGTTACTTCATAGTTGAGAGAGCAGATACTTCAGCAGTACCTGATTCAGGACCTACTGTAGCTTCTAGAACTACCGTCATGGGTGGTGCAGCAACTGTTAATGCTGCATATAAGTTAAGACAGAGACTTAATGAGGTAGCATCACATATTCTTGGTTGCCCACCAAGTGATGTAGAGATTAGGGCACCTGATGTATTTTGTAGAAGTAACCCGTCAAGAAGAACATCTTGGAGAAATGTTATTGAGGGAGCACACTGGCTTGGTATCCCGTTACAGGAGTTTGGGTATTATAGAGCCCCCTCGGCTAGTTGGGATGAGGATACAGGTCAGGGTTCACCATACATTACATACACATTTGGAGCTGTAATTGCTGAGGTAACTATAGATGTAGAGACAGGTGAAGTCACTGTAGATAGGATTTACACAGTATATGATGTTGGTAAGGTAATAAATAAGGAAGGTGTCGAACATCAAGCAGAAAGTGGTGCTATTCAAGGTCTTGGTTATGCATTAATGGAGGAACTCATACATGATGCTGAAGGTAAAGTACTAAATGCTAACCTATCCACTTACTACATACCTACAGCAGCTGATGCACCTGAGATAATTTATGACTGGGTTGAATCAGGATATAAGCTAGGGCCTTTCGGAGCTAAAGGGTTAGGTGAACCTTCATTAGTAGGTATTGCTGCTGCAATAGCTAATGCTGTTAGCTACGCACTTGGAGCGAAAATTAATGAACTCCCAATAACACCTGAAAAGATATACTTAACTCTCAAGAAGTTAGGTAAGTTACGTAACGACGTTTAAGGACGTAGGTGTTAAGTATTGACTGTAATAGCTATACTTAAACGTAATGGTAGGGAGCTACTGATTAGGGGTTTAAGGAATCAAAGCATTGCTGAAGTATTATGTAAGGAGTTAAGTGACGTATTATTAAGTAAGGATTTATCGTTAAACTACTACTTTGAGGGTGAGTTAGGCCCTGAGGGTAAGGGTATGATTGTTAGGGTAATCTTCAATCGTGAGCTAAGTAGTTATGAGATAGTAGCGTTAGAGAAACTGTTCAATGTCATGGGCATTAAGTTAGTAAGTGAGTTACCCACCTGATGTAGGTGTTAGGAATCTGACTGTATCCCCATTTCTTAACCTACAATTTAGATTTGCTATAGGTACGTCATTAACTATTATACTTATTGCTAACCTCTTCTCAAGGACTCCTGATGCTAACTTCTTTCTCACTAATGTTATTCCTTATGAATTTGAGTAGGTCAGCTAAAAGTAGCATCCTTTCTTAACTCTATATCAATTACCCTCATATCTTTAGGCACAATCTCAGCAGCTCTATAGAAAAATATCACCTTAACTCTCATACGGCTCCTGTGGAGATATATAATACGCTACTTAACAAAGATTTAGAGTAGGTGTTGGTATTGGTTAAGAGTGTTGGTTTAAGTGATGAAGAACTTGAGAGGTATAGGAGGCAACTACTATTCCTAGGTGTTGAGGCTCAGTTAAGATTGAAGAGGGCTAAGGTCTTAGTTGTAGGTGTTGGAGGTCTAGGTTCAGCAGTACTCTACTACTTAGTAGCTGCAGGTGTTGGTGAGCTCCATATAGTTGATTCCGATAAATTAGAGCTAAACAATTTGAATAGGCAGGTACTATACACTACGGACGACATCGGTAAGTACAAGGTTGACGTAGCTGCTGAGAGGTTAAGGAGGTTAAACCCTAATGTGAAGATCATTACATATAGGAGGAGATTTGATAAGGACTTAGCTGAGGAGGTAGTACCTAAGGTTGACCTAGCTATTGATGCTCTAGATAATTGGGAGACTAGGTTCTTACTAAATAAGTACTGTGTTAAGTACTTAAAACCATTGATACATGCTGGTGTGAGAGAGGTTTATGGGCAATTACTAGTTATAATGCCTGGTAAGGGTCCATGTCTTAGATGCTTATTCCCTCATGAACCTAAACGTGAAAGAGAAATCCCGATACTTGGTGTAACACCAGGTATTTTAGGAACCTTGGAGGCTCTAGAAGCTATCAAGATAATTACTGGTTACGGAGAGCCAACAGTAGGTAAGTTAATAATAGTGAATGGTAAGAAGGGAGAGTTTGAAGTCATAAATGTTAGAAGGAATCCTGAATGCCCAGTTTGTGGTCACTTAAAAGTTAAGTAGTCACTAGGTAGCAAATCATAGTAAAAACTTTAACTTATTTCCATTAGATATTGTTGGGGTACTGTTACATGAAATTCATACTACCATCAACTAGTATCTCGAGGTATTTATACCATTTAATGACGAAGTCAGTCTTGCTGAGGAAAACGTAGAGTATTTTAGTATTACGGAGAAGCCTAAAGGTAAAATAGTAATTACGAACTATAGGGTTTCATTCCTTGAGAAACTCCTAGGTACCATACAGATGAGAGGGACAGAGTTCAATCTTCATAGTGTTAAGGTGAATATAGGGTTCAATAACTTCATATCAGCGAACTATAGAGCTGAGAGGAGGTTATTCATGGTTAGTGAGATCCTAGAAATTACTTACGAGACTAAGGAGGGGATTTCAAGAAAGGCATTATTTAAGGTTAAAACAAGGAATAAGGGTAGGGAGTTATTAGACACTATACGTGCTGCAGTAGCTAAGTATAGAAGTAGTGGTGATAAGAAGCCGTTAATAATGACTTCAGACTTCCTTAACTTCATTGAATACTTAAGCTTAGATAAGGCTATAAGACCTCTATACTTCGACAGTGTATCTAGATGTGTGGCTGTTGGTTCATTCTACTTCTGTATAGTTAATAATGAGTGGAATATTGATGGAAGCCCTGATTTAGTAGGTAAGGTTAAGTTATGGATTGAAGAATTCTAGCTAAAAGGCGTTGAATTTAGGTGATTATTTATACGTATGTCTTCTAGCCCCATAATTACTGTATACCCTAAATCAATGGTTAGTGGAGGTAAGCCTTTGCTAATAGAGCCAGCCTCGGTGTTAGTGATAAGAATGAAGAACCTCGTGAACTATCAATAATATTCTCGTTAGAAGAGAAAGCTGTAGTGCATACTTATGAGTGGTTAGCACCGATAATATACACATTCGAAGCTGGTAGGGGTGCTTTAATGATAAGGGACGTCATACCACCATCACCTCGCGCCTCATACACAATTACTACAGTAGGTGGTGAGAGAGTTAAGAAGAGTATAGAAGTCGGTATAGTATACGTAAACACTAGACCTGTACACATAAGTGTTGGTGAGGATTACGATGGGTTAACAAAGGAGAGGTTAAGAGTTGGTATTGAGTTAAAGGGACTAACACTTAAAGTTAGCGATGTAACAGGGTTTCTAGCTAATCTATGGAGGAATTACGGAAGTGTCAATACTGAACCACTAATTAGGGACTTAAGGAAGGCTTTTAGAAGAGCATCACAAAAAATGCTTAGCGAGTTAAGTATTGAGGACTTACTAACAAGACCTTTCGATATTGAGGATAAGTATGTGCAGGAATTAAGCCCTATCTTGGAGAGTGTTAAGTTAAGTCTCATAAGTTTAGACTTAGGAACTAAGATTAGCCAGGACGAGTACAAGTACTACCTATAGCATTTAGTGAACGAAATCCCGACAAATTACGCATTTCTACTGAGAGTACTTAATGCTATACCTAAGGATGTTCAGGAGAGGATACCTAGAGCTATAGAGTTATTAGTACTAGGTATAATATCTAAGACGAATCCTGAAATAGCGAACTTAATACCTTTAATCGTATCTAGTACTACTGAGGAGGTTAAGGGTAAGGGAGCTAGAGGTAGGTCAAGCTCATAATTTTTAACTCTCTAAAGCAGTAATGTGTGGTTGATGAGTTCCCCGGCTCAACTGATCTGTGATGATCTGTCGAGCAGCTGATTAGGGGTAGTTCCGTAGGATTTAAATAATTTTTAAGAATTAGAACGTAGCTTAGCTTAAGAGGATAGAGTATTGAGGCGTGCTAAGAACATAGTAGGTATAGCTCTTATAATCCTAATGAGTGTGTCCCTATACGTTTTGAGACCGTACATTACATTATACTTGACTGGAATGCCTAAGTACTTAGGAGTATTCATGATAAGTTTCATTGGTGCTGTAAGCGTAATCTTTCCAATACCTTATACAGCCATAATATTCCTACTAGCTAGTATGAAAGAGCTGGATCCATTAATAACAGCATTAGTTGGGGGTTTAGGTTCAGGACTCGGTGAGTTTACAGGCTGGGTTATGGGTAGGTTTATGACGAAGACACTAGAGAGTACTAGCTATATAAAGCAAATAAATGCCTTAATAAAGTTAAT
>Ga0190363_1000465_pt1 | contig 23640 bp, 22 predicted proteins | sample 48721867_MG_FD_161272 | JGI IMG/M metagenome (GOLD analysis project Ga0190363, IMG submission 161272) | Hydrothermal vent microbial mat bacterial communities from Southern Trench, Guaymas Basin, Mexico - 4872-18-6-7_MG | ecosystem: Environmental > Aquatic > Marine > Hydrothermal vents >... | reverse complement strand
GATCTCTCTGTTTCTTCGATCTCCATTTCCTTTACTATGCTTTCTAATGTAGCTAATCCGGCAGGTTTTTTATCCTTACTTATACTATTTAATAGATCTACCATTTCTCTGTAAAGTTTTCTTACTCGTTTAAAGTGATCATTTCTTCTACTAATCCATTTATAGAGAACATAAATGTTAATCATTGCAGCTACAATTATTGATACTAGGAATGCTCCGAATCCTGAAGCAGCAATTGGTGACCTCATTAAGGATGGAGATATTGTAGGGCGAACGTAGCCCAAACCCATTGAAGCCAGTACCATGAATAACCAGGCGAAAAAACCTATTATAGCTAAAATAGCTGGTAAAAACGGTAACCATAGAGGCATAATGTAGTCTGTGTCTTTAGCTAGGTGCCTATAATATTTTATCATATTTAATTTTGCTTTAACATATTCATTCAATAGAGACCACTTTACTCTAATAAGTTATTATTTAATTCGTGGTATAGTTTACTTTATAACGTTTTCTATAAAATAGTATAGTGCAGTAGTCTTGAGTAAAACTTTAAGCCCTACAGTTCTCATTGTATATTTGGGTCTCGAGCGGCCGTCGTCTAGCCTGGATTAGGACGCCGGCCTTCCACGCCGGCAATCCCGGGTTCAAATCCCGGCGGCCGCACCAACAACTTCTCTTAAGGTTTAATACGATGTTAGTGAAATGTTTAAATATTAAGCTATACGTTGCATCATCAATTATACTGTTTCTTCTTATATTCCCATTGCTTACTTCAAGAAACTTTTACCTTTTAAGCATGATCATGTCTTTTCTCATATTTGTCACATTTTGTTTAGTTACAGCCTATGGTTTTACTAGTAAGTTTGGCAGAGATTTTTTATCCCTTATATTTTCTCTTACTACGGTTTTCATTATATTTCACTATCTACTACTCTTTTCAGCATTTCAGATAGGATACTTTAGCTTTTTCATTGTGCAGACATGTAGTGGGAAATACTGTAGCGTAGCTCTTGATTGGGGTCAAATATTCTTAGCATTCATACTAGCATGTTTAGCTCTAATCCTCTACAATACTGTAAGAAAGGCTAAAAGAATATAAAATACCTTTAAAACAATCCATTATAGTGCCGCGGTAGTATAGCCAGGTCAAGTATGCGGGCCTCTCGAGCTAAACTAAATAAATCGCGGGTGGAGAAAGCCCGTGACCCGGGTTCAAATCCCGGCCGCGGCACCAAAACACTATTGTTTTTATTTTTTCTCTTGCCTCATAATGTAAACTATAATGTCATCTAATGTAATTTACTTAACATGGAATCCTAGAAGAAGTTGTTGGTGCCGCCGCGGGGATTTGAACCCCGGACATCCCGGTCTTCAGCTTCGCCGGGAGACCTATTCTCCCTCGGGCGCTCTCCCAGACTGAGCTACGGCGGCCTGTTCCACGTTAGTAGTACGGTTTTAGGTTTTAAATTTATTATCCCTTTATCTCCCTATTAATTTATTTAAGCACCTATTTAAATTATGAATTGTGGGTGAATTAGTTTTGGAGTTTAAGATTAGAGATTTAAGTTTAGCGAGTAAAGGTAGGTTGCAAATAGAGTGGGCTAGAAAACATATGCCCGTCTTAAATTTAATATTGGAAAGGTTTAGGAAGGAAGAACCGTTTAAAGGCATAAAGATTAGCGCTTGCCTGCATGTAACTAAAGAAACCGCTGTTCTTATGGAGACATTAAAAACTGGTGGAGCTAACATAACACTTGTTGCTAGTAATCCTTTATCTACTCAGGATGATGTTGCTGCAGCGCTTGTTAAAGAAGGTATACATGTTTATGCTTGGCGCGGAGAAACTGAGAAAGAATATATGATGAATTTAAGAGTAGCTGCTGAAAGTAATCCGGACCTCGTTCTAGACGATGGAGGCGACTTACATACGTTAATCCATGAAGAATACCCTGAACTAGCTAAGAACGTTATCGGAGGAACAGAGGAAACCACAACCGGTGTTATTAGGTTAAAAGCAATGGTAAAGCAAGGTATTTTAAAATACCCTGTTATTGCAGTTAATAATGCGTATACGAAGTATCTTTTCGATAATAGGTATGGAACAGGGCAGAGTACAATAGACGGTATTCTAAGAGCTACTAACATTCTGCTCGCAGGCAAAACTGTTGTTGTAGCTGGCTATGGTTGGGTCGGTAGAGGTATAGCATTAAGAGCTAGAGGAATGGGGGCTAACGTTGTTATTACTGAAGTCAATCCTATTAAAGCATTAGAAGCCGTTATGGATGGCTTTAAGGTTATGCCTATGAGGAAAGCTGCCGAAATAGGCGATATTTTCGTAACAGCAACAGGTAACATTAACGTAATAGATAGAGAACATTTAAGAGTAATGAAGGATGGTGCTATATTGGCAAATGCAGGTCATTTTAACGTCGAAATAAACTTAAACGCGCTTGAGGAACTAAGTACTTTTAAAAGAACCATTAGACCTAATGTAATAGAGTATGTGCTAAAGAACGGGAAAAAACTATACTTGCTAGCTGAAGGAAGACTAGTAAACCTCGTAGCTGCTGAAGGACATCCAAGCGAAGTTATGGACATGAGCTTTGCTAATCAAGCACTCTCAGCAAAATATCTTGTAGAAAATGGAGGCAAACTTAAACCATACTTATACAATGTACCGGAAGATATAGATACTGAAGTTGCGAAGCTAAAATTAAAAGCAATGAACATAGAAATAGATAAACTAACTAAAGAGCAAGAGAAATACTTAAAATCATGGCTTTGGGAATACTAAGAATTAAAGGTAACACTTAAAAGTTCAAACCAAAATTAAAATATTGACACCAGAACGGGCCCGTAGCTCAGCCAGGTAGAGCGCCCGGCTCATAACCGGGTGGTCGGGGGTTCAAATCCCCCCGGGCCCACTAATAATTTTTAACTTGAATAAGACTAGACTATGTTTTTCTAAGTAGCTAAGCTTTATTATTCACAGAGACGTTACTTTCTCGGTTACCAAATTGAAGTATGTTTTTGGACCTGTACCTTCACGTAGACTAGGGAGATCCTTAGGAGTAAATAATATACCTCCTAAATATTGCTCATATTCATGCATATATTGTCAACTAGGTAGAACATCTAATCTTATATGCAGTAGAAGAGAATTCTATCCTTGGCGCGACATAGTTAATGAAGTTATAAACTCCGTAAAAACCATAGGAGAGGAGAACATAGATTACATAACATTCGTGCCTGATGGAGAACCTACGTTAGACATAAATTTAGGTTTAGAACTTAGCGAGATAAGGGAAAAGGTAAATAAGCCATTAGCAGTACTAACAAATGGTTCTTTACTTTTTAAGGAGGATGTAAGACAGGATCTTTATAATGCAGACTTGGTTTCAATAAAAATAGATGCAATAGAGGAAAACACATATAGGAGAGTAAATAGGCCTCATCCCAGCCTTTATATTGAACGTTTCCTAGAAGGAGTAAAAAGTTTTACGAAAAACTATAAAGGCAAGGTAATAACAGAAACGATGCTCATAAAAAACGTAAATGACAGTATTGCTGAAATAGAGAAAGTAGCTAAGTTCATTAAAAGCATCAAACCCTATAAAGCATACATAGCAATACCCACAAGGCCTCCAGCAGAAACATGGGTCCAATCTGCGAGCGAAGAAACTATATTAAAAGCATATAATATCTTCTGTGAACATGTAGGGCAAGAAAATGTAGAATTGCTCGTAGGATATGAGGGCCCATATTTTGAAGCTATTAAGGATCCTATAGAAAGCCTGCTAGCAATAACATCGGTTCATCCTCTCCGTCTCGATTACGCGTATGCTATGTTAGAAAAATACGGGTTAAATCCGGAAACAGTTTTAAGAAAACTCGCTTGTGAAAACAAAATAGTTATGTTAAAGTATAAAGGTCAAAAATTCGTTATGAGAAAAATAATTAGTAGAAGTTAAAGATCAGAATCGCAGGGCGTCAACATTACAGCTTCTGCGTCGGAAGTTTTCATCATCTAAGAAACTTAATATTGGACATTAGATATTAACTTTACCTAGAAATGAGTTAAAATTATTAATTATTTGTTTTAAAACCTAAAGACTGGTAGTAGTGGGCCCGTCGTCTAGCCCGGTTAGGATGCCGCCCTGACGAGGCGGTGGTCCGGGGTTCAAATCCCCGCGGGCCCACCAAATTTAAAGTACGTTTAAGTTTACTTCTATGTTTGTATTGTTTATTTCGATTAGTGCATAGTATTTCCTCATAAGAGGCCCAGGGTTTAAAATCATTGTTTCACCTAATTTATCCATTCCTCTAGCTTCATGTATATGGCCACATATGCATAGATTTGGTTTAAAAAATTCTATTACCTTTCTAATGCTAATACTTCCGACATGTTGACCAAAATATGTTCTATCTAGTTTCGTATTGTATGGAGGAGGATGGCTTACCAGAATCTTTAGCCCTTTAAACTTTTCCTTGCTTAATTTTTGAAACACATTAGACGCTATCTTCCATAGTTCTTCTTCAGAATATTCTATTGGCGTGTTAAAGGGTGTAATGTTTGAACCTCCAACACCTACAAAAATTACTTCGTCCAAGATATAGTAGTCTCCATGAACGTTGACTGCATTATTTTCTTTTTTAACTTTAACAAGAGATGGATCATCGCAGTTTCCGGGAACAAATATTGTAATTTTTCTCCTCGATATGTGAGAAATAATTTTTAAAGCATAGTTCATGTTTTCAAAGTAGGTTATATCTCCTGCAATAACTACTATGTCAACTTCGTCTAGAATATTCGTTAGTTTTCTTACGTAACCTATTCTACTATGAATATCTGTTATTGCTAAAATCTTCATGGAGCATACCTTAGTTAATTTAAAAATTAAAACGGCATTAACCTATCTCTTTATTATATCTTTACGTTGTTCTAAATTCTTTAAAAGCTTCCTCTCTTATCTTAATGTACTTCATGTATTTTTCATCCGATACTACAATTGAAAATACTTCACTTCTATTGCTTAAATCAACTAGTATGTCTGGAACACCTGCTCCATGAATTAAACTACTTCTAACCCTTCTTTCTGAAGTAATTATTCCCATTTTCTCAAGTTCTTCAATAGCTTTCAGTGCTTTGTTGAAATCTAGATCACCTTTCTCACCTATTGTTCTTCTAAAAGCATTAACTTCACTGACTATTTCAGATAACCATAATTTACCGTAAGTTAAACATAAAATTCTAATTATGTCAGCCATTGCCTTATATATTTCAGAAACATCTTCTCTATCAAATACTTCTCTAACCTTGCTCATGCAAAAACACCTAGGTAAAGAAGTGTAAAATTGGTTTATAAATAAACATGAAACTGTATTAATAGTTAACAATTATTCCTCTTAAATCATAAAAAGTATTCTTTATTATTTTAACTTGAACCCATGATCCAAGCTTTATATTTGAATCATTAATGACTATGGGGTAGTAATTTATTGTTCTAGCTATAACTGTTAAGTCTTTACCTTCCTCTGTAGTAAGAGCTTTAACTGTTCTTCCAACGTACTTACTATGTTTTTCAAAAGTAACTTTTTCCATTAATTCAATTATCCTTTTAAGTCTTTGTTTCTTTACATAGCTTGGAATTTGCTTCATAGATGCTGATAGCGTGTGAGGTCTTAAACTGTAGGCAGCTATATGGATTCTGTCAAATTTTAATTCCTTAATTACTTTCAAAGTGTTTTCGAAAGCCTCTTCGTCTTCTCCAGGATGCCCTACTATTATATCCGTTGTTACATTTATGTCAGGTATCTTTCTTCTGAACTCGTAAACTATCTCTTTAAACTCTTCTATAGTGTACGGTCTATTCATTATCTTAAGTACTCTGTTGTCGCCGCTTTGCAATGGTATGTGAAGGAATTTGAATATCTTAGGGTGTTTATATGCTTCTATAAGTTCGTCGAGGATTTCATATGCTAGGTTGGGATTCATCATACCTACACGTACCATAAAGTCTCCTTCTACTTCAACAACCTTATCTAATAGATCTGGAAGCCTCATCCCTAAATCTAATCCATAAGCTGCCGTATCTTGCGCTGTTAAATCGATTTCTACAACTCCTTTGCTTACTGCTTCTTTAATCCTTCCAATAATTAGCCTTGGAGGATAGCTTCTAAGTTTTCCTCGGGCAAGTCTTACTATGCAGTAACTACATTTACCTACACATCCTTCAGCTATAGGTATTGCAGCAATAACCTTCTCTACAAGCATAGGCACGATATCTGTTCTTCTTTCTCCACTTAAGAAAACTATTCTTTTAGATGATTTAGCAATTTCAAGTATTTTATTGTAGTTTTGGGGAGATATCATACTTGCTTCAGGAGCGTAACGTACTATGAGGTATGGCTGAGCTTTAGGCATGCATCCAGCTACTACAAGTTTTGCTTTATTTTTTAAAGCTATCTTTCTTAACTCAGAAATTCTCTTAACCATTTTATTTTCCGTTTCCTTTCTAACAGTACACGTGTTAACTATGATAATGCTTGCTTTCTCAGGTTCCTTTACCACCTCGTAGCCTTCTTTAACCAGTAAACTAAGCATGTAGTGCCCATCGGCTTTATTCAAGGGGCATCCGTAGTTTTCTATGTATACTCTCATTTCCCTATCCCGAAAATTTTTTAGATACACTTACCCCCTTAAAGTTGAGGTTACAGTAGTAGGGATATATAAAGGTGTCAGCTGTGGAAACATTAGATTACAATTACCTGCTTGAGAGAGCATATTCTATGCTGCCTAAAAGGACGAGTAAAGCCCATAGATTCGTACTGCCTAAAGTAAATGCTGTTACTATAGGTTCATATACGATAATAAGGAATTTTAAAGACATTTACGATACTTTGCGTAGAAGCCCTAAACATCTCTCACGTTTCCTACTTAGGAAAATAGGTGTTGCTGGTTCTATAGATGAGTCTTCCGGATCGCTAACATTACATGGAAGAGTTTCTGCATCAACATTAAATAGGCTTTTAGAAATATATGTTAAAAAATATGTTGTTTGCCCTACATGTGGATCTTGGGATACTATATTAGAAAGAAAGGGCAGGGTATGGCTTCTTAGATGCGAAGCTTGTGGAGCAGAAACGTCTGTTGAGCCTGTTTAAAATGTGTAATGAAGCGTTAGTGTATGTTAAGGTGTTTATTGTTAATAGAGAAGTACTTGTTGCAGCTTGTGATAGAGAAGTTTTAGGTAAGGTGTTTAGAGAAGGAAACATAGTGTTAAATGTTAGTGAAGAATTTTATAAAGGAGAACTTGTTACCTTAACTGAGGCATTAAACATTATAAAGAAAGCTACAATAGCTAATCTCGTTGGTAGAAACATAGTTTCTAAAGCCATAGAGAAGGGCTTAGTACACCCTGAAGCAGTAATATACGTTGATAAAGTCCCTCATGCGCAAATAGTTAAGATGGTATAAAGTTTCAAAGAAAGAGAAGATGTTGAAGCAAAAGACAACTATATTTATGAACACTGCAAATAAGGGGATAGACATATATGTCAAGGTTTTGCGCTAAATGCGGTAGAGTAGAAGATGGTTCAATACCTTTCATAGGTAATTTATGTGCTAAATGTTTTCTCGAAGAGTACAGTGTATTGGAAATTCCTAAGGAAATAACATTACATTTATGCAGTAGATGTTTATCTTATAAGTTTAAAGGTAAATGGTTTCCACCGAAATCGTACATGTTAAAAAATGTCGTTTTTGAGGTTTTAGAAAAAGAGCTTGGCCAGAAGATTAAACTTACAGTTAAGGAACTAGATGTATATTATAGTCTAACTTTACCTGAGAAGATAGGTCCACGTTTCACACTAACGTTAAAAGCACTGGTTAAAGCTGGTAAGTATAGTACTGCTCAGGAACAGAATATTACGGTAAATATATCTTATGAGCTATGCCCTAATTGTTCCATGAAAATTTCAGGAACATATAAAGCATTAGTGCAGGTAAGGTCTGCTAAAACATATCTGTCGCATAGGGAAAAGATTCTTATCAGCAAGATTTTAAAAGAGATTGGAGAGAAAAACATAGTTGAGATCATAGAGCTTAAAGAAGGTTTAGACATTAAAACAACGGATATTACAACAGCTCGAAAAATAGCGTTAAAAATAAAACATAAAACAGGAGCTACAATACGTGAAACTCATGAAGATATTAGGAGAACCAGGGAGGGTAAGAGAACTTCAAAACTCATAATTACTGTTAGATTACCGGAATTTCTTGAAAACGACATTATCATATTTGAGAATGAAGTGTATAGAATAGTTAAGGTAAGCAATACTTACGTAACATTAGTTAATGAAAGAAGCGGCGAGAAAAGAACACTACCAGTAGGGGTTTTATGGGAAAGAAAGTTTAAGAAGCTAACAAACGAATATCCTTCGGCAAAACTTATTGTAATAGGTATAAGTGACACCAAGGTTTATACTTTAAGAGTTGATAAAGAATATGAAATGTATGAAATACCTATAGCTAAAATCCCTTACACTGTAAGGGTGGGTGAAGAATTAAAAGCAATAATTATTAACGGTAAACCTTATGTCTTAGGAAAAATATAGAGAAACAAGCATAATACCGGTGATAAACGGGTGCCTAAAAGAAAAATAAGAGAGGAAAAACCAAAAGAACCACCTATACCTGGTGAAGGAGAGACCATAGGTGTTGTAGAAAAGCTTCTAGGACATGATAAAGCAAGGGTTAAATGTTTTGATGGCAGGGTAAGGCTTTGTAGAATACCCGGACGTATGAAGAAAAGGGTTTGGATTAGAGAAGGAGACTACGTGTTAGTCTCAATATGGGATTTTCAACCTGAGAAAAGAGGCGATATAATTTATAGATATTTAAGAGATGAAGTGAGAAAACTCGCAGCAAAAGGAGTAATTACGATGGAGGAGCTTAGTGAAGAATAGTGAAGGTGAATAAAATATCGTTAGGAAGAAAAAAGAGAAAAGAATAAAAGATAAAGATTATTATGAAGTTGTTGAAGAGGTTTTTGACACCCCTACTCTTCTAGCCTTATACTACATTATCAGAAGAGGATATATTGACAAAATGTATGGCGTTGTCAGCGCTGGCAAAGAAGCAAGAGTGTATTGGGCTAAGAATAAAAAGGGAGAAGATGTAGCAGTCAAAATATATTTAACAACAACAGCTGAGTTTAGAAAAAGCATTAAGCAGTACATCATAGGTGATCCACGATTTGAAAATATTAGCGGTGATTTAAGAAAACTTATGTTGAAATGGGTTCAAAAAGAATTTAAAAACTTAAAAAGAATGTACAACGTTGGAATAAGGGTTCCTAAACCATACTATGCATATAGAAATATTTTAGTCATGGAATTTATAGGAGAAAATGGTATTCGAGCTCCGCTTCTAAAGGAAGTTAGACTTACAGAAGAAGAATACGCAGAAATATATGAGAAAATAGTTTACTATTTAAAACTCATGTACAATAAAGCTAAACTTGTTCACGCGGATTTAAGCGAATACAATATTATGCTGTATGATGAAGAACCCGTAATAATAGACGTCAGTCAAGCAGTAACTTTAGAACATCCTATGGCAATGTATTTTTTAATAAGGGACATAAAAAACATTATTAGATATTTTAGAGAAGAAGCTGGAATAGAAACCCATGAGTTTAATGAATTATTAGAAGAAGTTACAGGAAGGAGGTTAAAATAATGGGTACAGTAGAGCCTAAGGTAACTAAGATCTATACTAAAATTCCATTAGAGAGAATAGGTGTACTCATAGGTAAGCAAGGTGAGATAAAGAGAGAGTTAATGAGAAGGACTAGAACAAGGATAACCATAGATAGTGTTAATGGAACAGTAATAATAGAGCCCGAGGGAGCTAATGTAAACCCAGTTAACCTATTAAAAGCTAAGGATTTTGTTTTGGCAGTAGCCTATGGTTTTAGTCCCGAAAGAGCTTTTAGAGTTCTTGAAGAAGACCAAGTTTTGATAGTTATAGACTTGAAAAATTATGTTGGAGATAAACCAAATCATATAGCCAGAATAAAGGCAAGGATAATAGGTGAACATGGTAAAGCAAGAAGAACTTTAGAGGAAATGACTGGAACCTATATCTCAGTAAAGGAATCATTTGTAACAATAATAGGCAGCTACGAGCATGCAAACGTAGCTAGAGAAGCTATCGAAATGTTAATTAGAGGCCAAAGACATTCATCAGTTTATAGATTCTTAGAAAGAGCAATGAGAGAGATTAAGAGAAGAGAAACCTTAGAACTTTGGAAATCATTCAAACCCCCTATAAAATAGGGTTACTATTTAACATGAGATTAATCTTTAAAAACCTACTATAAATATACTATAACAGTGACGCAAACGAGGCCGCCGTAGCTCAGTCCGGAAGAGCGCCGGACTGTGGATCCGGAGGTCCCGGGTTCAAATCCCGGCGGCGGTCCCACCTTCCATATTTGACTCGTTTTTCACATTACATTGTTGATTACCTTAATTGACTAAAAAATCTTAACTTATTCTAGTTATTTAATTTGTTAGTAAAAAGAAATTGTTTTTATTAAACTTATTTATTCGTTTATCATGGCATACTTTACTTGCGCTTTCCGACAAATAGCCCTATTATTAGCCCTATTATTAATCCTACTACTATTCCTCCGCCAAGATATGTTGTCTGAGCTCCTTTAGCTGCTTCTAGTTCTGTCTGTAGTTCACTTACTTGACCTTCTAAATCTGATATCGTACTTTTTGCTTTATCTAGTTCTGAAGCTAATGAATCTCTTTCGCTTTTAACAGATTTCAGCTCGCTTTCTAATTCTGAAACTTTTCCTTCCAATTCTGAAACTTTCTCTCTTAATTTAAGCACAGAAGGTATCCTTTCGCCGTATAGACCGACGCCCCATAGTACTATATTCTTGACAAATGCTGGGCCGTCTAACTCAACTTCATGGTATTCTGTTTCCCACATTCCTCTATAATGGTCAAATGGTGCTTCAACGCTTAATATAACAATGTTATCATTATCCATGAGCTCGGCAGCCATTAGTGTGAATGTTCCTTCTTCTCCAACCTCGTAAGCGTGCGGTAGTGGTTCTACGTACTCGGCTATAGCACCACCCTCAGATGTTACCGCTATTCTGTAAACATTTTCTACAGGCTTGTCTCCAGTACCGTATAGTGGCTTCCATTCACCATTAACGTAGACAGCTACTACTCCTGGACCATGAAATAGTACTGGTCTTCCTACACCAACGCCTAAGAATGCTAATTCAGGGTCAGGTTTCACTAATGCAGCAACTCTATATGATGCACCACAATTACTTACTCTATCAACAGCTTCTGTATGGTCGTTTCTTAAAACCGAGCCTACTGCTTCAAGGATCTTGTTGGTGCTGGGTATTCTTAAGTAATCTCCTCCCTTATAATCGCTATCTCCAGTAACCCATAATGTTTTACCTCCCTGATCAAACCACTTCTTAATTGCAGCAACTTCCTCATCTGTAATTTCTAACCCTGTATCTACCTGGACGTAAATTAACATATCAGCATCTTTAATGTCATCGTAGGTTATAGTTTCCATTATAACTTTCCATTCAACCTCAGTAATGTTACCCATCATGTAAGTTAGCTGAATGTCTTCCTCAAGCAGTCCATGTGCAACTACAACAACCAATGGCTTTTCCGCCTTTACCATGGGCACTGCAGATATTAGAAGTAATAGAAGAGATAATATTATGAAGCTTGTTAATATTTTTCTCATAAACGCTAACCCCAAAATTAGTTCTATGTGTTATAGTTGATACTGACTGTTTTAACTTTTTCCATATGAGAACTCTCAAGAACTTCTTAATGTTCCATTACATGGCTTATTTAACCTAAATGAATTTTTAAGTTGTAGACAAATACCCGGTATTAACAGAAATCATTATATCAGTTTAGAATCTGTTATTTCTTGGGGGTAACTATAATGAATAAGGCTATTGCAACAAAAACGATAGTACTAATAATTGTAGCCCTATTAGCTATCGGCGTAGTGGTCTTCACGTTAACTGTACCTATAACCCCTCCTGCTCCAACGCCTTCTCCATCGCCTAGTCCTAGTCCTACTCCGCCGCCAACCTCACCATCACCAACCCCAAGCCCAACACCCACATCAAGTCCCAGTCCATCTCCCAGTCCTTCGCCAACACCTAAGGGTATAGTACTCAGGGTAATTACTCGCCACCCATACGATATATTAGATGTTGCTAAGGAGAGATTTCTTAAAAGCGAATTAGCAAAGAAGTATAATATAGTTGATATTAAATGGTTGCCTATTGATCCAAGCCAGTGGATAGACACTATTAGGGCATTAGCCACTAAGCCTGGAAGAGAAGTTGATGTAGCATGGGGTGGGGGCCCAACACTATTTGATATGCTGATTATGGAAGGGTTGCTAGTTCCAATAACTAGTGAAGAAGTAATGAAAGTTTTACCAGACATTCCAAAAGAAATCTCTGGTTCATCTATGATGAGAGTAGACAAGGAAGGCAATATATTATGGATTGCAGCTGCAATAGCATCTTTCGGATTCACCATAAACAAGCAAAGACTAGCAGACTATGGCTTACCAACACCCAATGCGTGGAAAGACCTAGCCAGCCCCGATTTCGCAATAACTTTACCGACACCCAGCGTAGGAGTTGCTGACGCAACTAAAAGCACAAGCAACACTAGAATGTACGAAATTATAGTTCAAGCATATGGTTGGGTTGAAGGATGGAAAATTATAACATTAATGGGTGCAAACGCTAGAATATACGATGAATCAGGCCTTGTAAGAGACGCAGCTATTAGAGGAGATGTAGCAGTAGGCATAACAATAGACTTCTACGGTTACACAGCACAGCTTCAAAACCCTGAACAATGTGAATACAGGCTACCAATGGACGGCACTATTGTTAATGGAGACCCCATAGCACTAGTATACTCAAGTAAACATCCTGAAGCTGCTCAAGCATTTATCGCATGGGTTTTAAGCCCTGAAGGACAGACAATATGGATGCACCCTAATATAAATAGAATGCCCGTTAATCCTAAGGTTTTCGAAACCCCTGAAGGACATGAAAGACCCGATCTGAAGAGAGCATACGATGAAACTTTAAAGGCGGCAGTAATAAAGTTCAGCGATGAATTAGCTTTAAGCTATGAAGAAGCTTTAAGATGGTTCTTTTACGCAACAATAACAAGACCTCATGGAAAGCTTCAGGAAGTATGGAAGGAACTAGCTTTAGCTTACCTTACAGGTAAAATAACTGAAGAACAGCTCAACAATTTAATAGATGACTTAGCCAATCCTGAAAAATTAAAGTTTAAAGATCCTGAAACAGGTGAAGAATTAGTATTTAGCGAAGAAGTTGCTAAAAGAATAAACACTAAAATAATTAAAGATGTAAACTACAGAAATGCACTACTAAATGAATGGATGGTGTCAGCTGAAGAAAGATATGAAAACGTACTTAACGAGTTAAAAGCTTTAATAGGAGGATAAATGGGTACGGATAATTAAGGGGTTAGCTGTTGCTTAGACTGCGCAGGGACGTTTTCAGAAAGTTAAGAAGAGAGCTAGATAAGCTAACATTCATACAGCTGGTCATTGCTTTAACTATTTTAACAATTTTTCTTATAATACCAATAATTTCGGTACTAGGTAAAGCATTCATATATAAAAACACATTATCTTTAAAATATTTTGAAGAAGCATTTCTAAATCCTGGAATGGTTAAATTTCCACCCTCAGGCGCAATGATTGAAGTTCTTGAGAGATTCAGATTTGAAATTCTACCTAACGGCACCAGGGTTCTTAGACCGTTAAAAACACTTTATATAGGCGGTAAAGGACCTAATTTTGGATATATTTTAAATTCAATATTTGTTTCCATATCTGTTATGATTCTTGCATCATTCTTAGGTTTAGTATCGGCATTCATCATGGCACGCTACGAGTTTCCGGGCAAGAATATTTTTAGAGTTTTACTCATGATACCTTTACTAGCAACACCTTTTGTTAATGCCTACGTTATAGGTAAGGTTATAGGTCCTGGAGGGCTTCTAAACTATATTCTTAAAGACCTATTACACATAACAGACTACACAATAATTATCGTAGGTTTGCCCGCTGTAATTTTAGTTCAAACGTTAAGCTTTTTCCCAATAGTGTACTTAAACATGCTTTCAAGCTTTATTAACATCGATCCTTCTTTAGAAGAGCAAGCTGAAAACATGGGTGCTCATGGCTTTAAACTCTTCAGAACAGTAACATTGCCTCTCGCTTTACCAGGCTTAGCTGCAGGAGCAACGTTAGTTTTCATTTTTAGCTTAGAGGATTTAGGGGCACCTATAGGCTTAAGCGGCGCTTTCGGAGACGGCTTACATAACCATTTAATGTCGTTTTACGTTTATGAAGAATTCAGAAAAGCTATGACCTTAGAACAGGTGCACCCTGTAACATATGCTGTCGCTGTTTTAATGCTAGGTTTAGCTTCAGTAGCTTTCTTGTCCATTAAAAAATATGTCTCACTAAAACAATATGCAATGTTGGCTAAAGGAGGTCGTTGGAGTCCAAGAGTAAGAAAACCTGGGATTAAAGGTTTAATAGCTATATACGCCTTCATAGTACCTTTAGTTATTATAGCTTCATACCCTCAGCTTGGAGTTATCACATTATCCATAACCGATTGGGCTATTAGCGGTGCTTTGCCATCGAAATTAACTGGCGAATATTTGGCTGCATTAGTTACGAAATCAGATGTTGTTCAAGCAATTAAAAACAGTCTAACATATGCTAGCTTAGCCATAGTTGTTATTGTTCTTACGGGTACTAGTGCAGCATACATTGTTGCCAGAAGAGATATTCCAGGTAGAGATCTCATAGATTTACTTGCAACAATACCTATAGCTATACCTGGAATAATTGTTGCAATAGGTTATCTGCTATTTTTTGGCACAGTGTTCTCTAATACAACAATAGATCCATTCATAAATCCTGGGCTTCTTCTCATATTCTCATACTCTGTCAGGCGATTACCATTTACAACTAGAGCAGTTTTCGCTGGGTTGCAGCAAACACATGTTAGTCTTGAAGAAGCAGCCGAAACGCTGGGTGCAAGTCGAGCACGTACATTTTTCACAATAGTTGTACCTTTGCTTGCTGCAAATGTTATAGGTGGTGCAATTCTATCTTTCGTATATTCAATGAATGAAGTCAGTACTAGCGTTATTCTTGGAAGTAGAAATCCTTCGCAAGGACCTATAACGTTTCTTATGAGCCAAGTAATATATGCTAGTGCAGCAGTAGGTACTGTAAGTATAGCAGCCGCACTAGGTGTACTCCTAATGGTACTACAGATAGTAGCTATTACAACTTCCAATTACATACTTAAACAGAGAGTAGCATTCTTAGGTGTTTAGCCATGGTTAGTGTTAAGCTTGAAAAAGTAACTAAAAGGTTCGGAGAAGTAGTAGCAGCAGACAACATAACCTTAGAGATTAAGCATGGAGAGTTTTTCACATTTCTAGGGCCTTCTGGTTGTGGTAAAACAACAACACTAAGGATTATTGCTGGTTTAGAAGTACCTGACTTTGGTAAAGTGTTTTTCAATAATAAAGATGTGACTAATGAGCCACCATATAAGAGAAATACTGGTATGGTTTTCCAAAACTACGCACTATGGCCGCACATGACAGTCTATGATAATATAGCCTATGGTTTAAAAATAAGAAAGTTACCTAAAGAGGAAATTAGAAGAAAGGTTTATGAAATCTTAGAATTAGTGAAGCTTAAAGGTTTAGAAAAACGCTATCCCACACAGCTTTCTGGGGGTCAGCAGCAAAGAGTAGCATTAGCAAGAGCCTTAGTAATAGAGCCTGCCGTTCTCCTTCTAGATGAACCTCTCTCTAACCTGGATGCTAAGCTTAGAATTGAAATGAGAGAAGAGATTAAAAGAATACAGAAAAAATTAGGGATTACAACAATTTATGTTACTCATGATCAAGAAGAAGCAATGGTTATATCAGATAGGCTTGCAGTCATGAATCAAGGTAGAATAATGCAAGTTGGTGTTCCTAAGGAACTCTATAAACACCCTAGGAACTTATTTGTAGCCTCATTTCTTGGAAGATGTACTATTATTAGTGGAAAAGTATTAGAAGTAAGCCCCGAAGGTTATGTAACATTAGTCTTCAACAACACTAAGTTAGTAGGAGTTCTACCTGCAAGAGACATAAAGATTGTTGAAGGAGAAAAAGCTATAGTAGTTATGAGGCCTGAAGATTTTACTGTTGAAAAACCTAAAAAAGAAGCTAACATAATTAAAGGCGTTGTTGACTGGATATCTTATGTAGGACCCTACATAGAACTACGGATAAACGCCGATGGTAAACGCTTCCTAATAAACGTAGACTCCGACTACAGAGTAAGTATTGGAGATGAATTAGAAATTTACATACCATACGATGAAACAATAGTTTTCCCACCCAGGGAAGCAGAAGCAGCATATAAAGCAGAGATACAGTAAAGAAAAAATAATTATTGATATTTTACCTTACTTCCTTCTTAAAAGTAATAATATGGCACCAATAATCACTATAATTACTACTCCTCCAACAATTGCTGTGGTGTAGAAGGGCATTGCTGGTGCTGGCGTAGGCGTTGGTGTTGGTGTGGGTGTTGGGCTTGGGGTTGGTGATGGTGAGGTTGGCGGCGGAGTAGGACTAGGAGATGGAGTTGGGGTAGGTGATGGTGTAGGTGCTGGAGTTACCTCTACAGGTATTAGTCCCTTTTCTTCCAAGAAGACATAGCCTTTAGAAATGCTGTTACCATAAAAGTCTTTTACCTCTATTATAAACTCTGTACCGTTTTTAACATTTACTTTCTCGATCCAGAACTTAAATATTAATGTGCCGTTATCCAGAGATTCTACGAAATCGTAAAGTTCGGGTTCGATTGGACATTCACCACAGCAAGCGCATTTCTCGCCATAGGTTACCTTTATTTCTTCAACGCCCCATTCTAAATCGGTAACATGTAATTCACCTACCCACCATTTGTCCTCACCGATCATCTTTACTGATTCTATAGTGGGCGGTTTAGTATCGTCCTCGGAAGCTATGGTAAACTTTACCACAGACTTAGCCGGTAAATCAACATCATAAATTAATACATAATAGTAGTTTCCAACATTTAAAACATCATATTTTTCAGGCTCAGGCACTATTTTATAATTTTCAAACGGTATATCCGCTGGTACTTTAAAGCATATGTAAATATCGTAGAAATCATGGTCTAATTCGTTTTTAGCTTTAAACGAAACAGCATGTTTAGAGCCATCATTTGCTGGAGCGTAGTAGTACTCTATGTAGCCTATCTTATAGGGTTTAATAGCTTCACCTGTGTCTAAAGGTATACCGTTCGGGTAGTCAGTCCAGCTTTTACCATTGTAAAACAATGTTTTAACATCTATTGTTCCATTAGCATATATGTTTATTAACCTAAAGTTTCTTTGATCGTACTCTCTAACATCGTAAGGTACACCTGCTGTAGTGATGAAGTAATATTCTTTACCCTTGTACTTAACAACGTTTGTTATATCGGTATGTGTATGTGCTGTTAAAACAAGTCTAACATCATTTTCTAAAATCATTTTGAAAAGTTCTCTTGCTTCCTCTTTATGCTCCGACCAGCTTCCATAAATGTATCCTTCATCAAATAGTTTATCAAAATCATCAACAGTATTTACTTCAACAACACCTATTTTTTCATCTTTAATCTTATAGCCAAAAAGCGGGTGATGCATAACAAGTATTTTAACCTTATCAGCGTTTTCCTCTAATACTCTTTCAGCCCATTTAATTTGATCCATCTCCATCCATCCTTCCATGCCGGTATCCATAATTAAAAACAGAAAGTTACCGACAATTACCGTGTAATTCCTATAACCCATTATACGCTCCCATATTCTGGCAACGCCCGGACTGTCATATTCATGATTACCTATACCAGCATATGATGGTACTCTAAGCTTAAGCCAGTGTTTAAGGAATAAGGTCCAAGCAGATCTCATACTTGGTCTTTCAACTTCATCCCCATTAAAAATCATCATTGTTGGATTAAGTAAGTTAACTTCTCTTACAAGCTCTTTCCAATAGGGTTCGCCAGCCGGGGTTTTTGTATCGCCAACATAGAGTAGCTTTATCATATTAGGCCATTCAGGTAATATCCAAACACTGTTAGGCATTTCAATATCATATGTCTTCCCCGCTGCTGTAAACGATATTTTCATAGAGTATAGGCCTTCTTTGCATTCGCTTGGAACTTTAAAGAAAGCTTGCCAACTATTCCACTTCTCATTGAATTCCACTTTTACGAATTCTAGTTCATATTCTCCAAGTTCATTATATATTTTTAAAGAGAAATCGGCTGGGTTAGCATCAGAGCTTAGTGCTAGTCTTACCTCTAACTCGCTGCCAACTAACACGGGTTCAGGATACGCTAGTGTTGGATATTTAACTATTTCAGCATAAAATTCTAGTTGAGCAGCAGTGTTTACCGAGCTAAATGTAATAACTAACAGCGCTAAAATAATTAGATAGCTTATTATTTTCACTTTATTCATAAGAACTCCACCACAGTAATAATGATCTCAACATAGAACTTGTGTAGAGTAGCTATTAAGTTTTTAGCTATTATCAAAACTTGGAAGAAAACTTATCTTCTGAAACGTAGAACAGCAGGTACTTCGCCGAGAAACTCTGCAGCTGTAGCTATTTTCTTACCTAACTTTTCTCCAAGCTTCCAAACTTTTTCTGTTCTTTCTTTAAACTTAGCTTCTCTAGTGAGATGATGATCATAGATTATAAGCTCCGTATTTGTCGTTTCAATTATTCTTAAAGCATTGGCCAAGGTTCTTCTAAAGTTTATCATGTTTAACATGTATCCGAGCATATATGTTGCGGGCCCGTCAAGTATGAGGATCCTTGGATCCTCCTTAATTATCCATTCTGCATAGTCTTCTATAATAGGGCCGTTAACATCTGATGAGTAAAGTATCTTGTCGCCTTTATAATCTATAACTACACCAAGAACCCATCCAAGCCTGGAAAACTCTATGCCGTGGAAAAGAGGTTTTGAAAATCTAACTTTAGTACTATTAAAGGTGAATTCTTTGAAATCTGCGAAGTTGACTTCTACTTTATCTAGTTTAAGTTCTAATATTCTATTATATGTGTTCCATTTTCTTACTCTTTCTTCAAACCATTTTAATCCCTTATCGATGAGTTCTTTTCTTCTCTTACTGTAGTTTCCAAAATCTTTACTTAAAGCAATAGGTATTTCGCTTAAAGGTTTACAATATTCTTTGGATAAGGGGGTACCTAAGTACCTGTTTAAATCACATACTCCGAAGAACTCATATAGATGTTTAAAAAATTCCTCTGCTCTCTTTCTCTGAGAATCGTTAATGTATTCATTAGGGTTTTTAGCCAGTATCTTCTTTTTTGCATAAATTTCTTCGTCGAAATCTGTGAAATGATCATAGTGATAATGTGTTATTACAATGACATCGGCTTTCTTAGATGCTTTAACTATTGCCTCGTATCCTTCCTCATACCATTTAACTTTATGTTCTCTAGGTGCTGGAAAGCTTGGATGCATAATAGCTATTCCTGGATCTATGAGTATTTTAATGTCAGGTGTTTTGACAAGAACGCATGAGGATTTTGCACCTAAAGAATCAAACCATACTATTTCGAAGTCTAAGTATCTCATTTGTTTTTATCCTCAGCTTTTCTCTTAATTTGTTCGAAAGGTTAAAAATATATTTCTAACTAGCTAAGGAATGTCTTGAGGTTTAAATAGGCAATGCCAGTAGCTGTAGTATTGCTGGTATTAGATAGCAAGGTGTTAAAAAGGATAAACAGTATCTTAAATGAGGTTTCGTCATACTTTAAGGGTGTCGCAGAAGTGGTTACTGCTAAAAACAAACTCACCAAAGAAGACATTAAGAAACTTGTAGAGTGCGGTGTAAGAAAAATCGTAGTCCTACCTATAGTTGAAAACTTAAGAAAACATTTTGAGAAAACATACGTCGAAAAACTAAAGTTAGCTGATGGAAGAGTTAAAGTAGTGTATGCTAAACCAATGTTAAGCAGCAAAATAACTACAAACAATGTGATTCTTGAAATAGAGAAGTTTTTAAAACCTTAGCCTTGATGAGCATGTTGGAGCATAAAGTTAAACGAGATTTAAGAGAGATTTTTGACAAAATAGCACAAAGTTATGCTTATACTAGATTAAAACCGTGGAATATAGTTTTAAATGTCATTAGCAGTAAAACTTCGGTTCTAGGAGATATTGGTTGTGGACCTGGTCAAAACATTCAATATGTTCTTGAAAACGCAACCTGGGTTAGAGTCATTGGCGTTGACATTTCTAGACAGATGCTACTCATTTCTGCAAAAAGGCTGAAAAGAAGAAAGCTTTATGAAAGAACAGATCTTATAGAAGCCGATTTAGAGTTTTTACCTTTTAGAAATAGCGTTTTCGACGGTTTAACATACATAGCATCTATACACCATTTACCTTCTAAAAAAGCCAGGTTAAATGCGGTACTTGAAGCTAAGAGAGTATTGAAAAAAAGGGGTAAAGTTCTAATAACCGTTTGGTCCTTGCTTCAAAAAAGATTCATTAAAGCTCTTCTTAAGAACATGTTTCTTAAAATTCTAGGTAAAAGAAAAAGCTTAGGTGACGTTTTTATCCCCTGGAAACATAAGGGAGTAGCCTACTTTAGATATTACCACCTGTTTACACCTTGGGAACTTAAATCCTTAATTAGAAGTTCGGGGTTAGTAATTTTAGGGTTTGGCAGGTTAAAAGTCAAGTCTAAACTATTACCTGAAAACTATTTTGCTTTAGGGTGTAAGTGTAGGTAATGAGCTATCGAACAAGAGCTCAAGAATTTTTAGCTAAAAGGAAAAGACCTGTTAGAACACTTTCAGGGGTAACAGTAGTTGCTATAATGAGCCATCCATATCCATGTCCTCATGGTAAGTGTTTATATTGTCCTGGAGGGCCTGAGTGTAATACTCCGCAAAGCTATATTGGTGAAGAACCAGCGCTTATGAGAGCAATATATAATAGATTTGACCCCTACTATCAGGTTAGAAATAGGCTTCAACAATATGTGGAAATAGGCCATAAACCAAGTAAGGTCGAATTAATAGTTATGGGCGGAACTTTTCCAGCAATGCCCCTTGATTATCAGGAATGGTTTGTAACTATGGCTCTTGAAGCAATGAATAGGTTTCCTAAGGAAAAACCAAGAAAATACATTAGCCTAGAAGAAGCTCAAGTAAGGAATGAACATGCAAAAATAAGATGCATAGGTATAACATTTGAAACAAGACCTGATTGGGCTAAGGAAAAACACGTAGACTTTATGCTTAAACTGGGAGGTACAAGAGTAGAGCTAGGAGTTCAGACAATATATGATGATATTTTAAAAAACGTAAATAGAGGCCATGGGGTAAGGGAAACTATTGAGGCAACAAGAATACTTAAGGATGCAGGGTTTAAAGTAGCATACCATATTATGCCGGGGCTTCCAGGAAGCAATTTAGATAGAGACTTAGAAATGGTAAAAACAATTTTCGAAGATCCAAGGTTTAAACCTGACATGCTTAAAATATATCCTACACTAGTTATTGAAGGTACAGGACTTTACAATTTATGGAGGCAGGGAAAATATAATGCATTAACAGATGAAGAAGCTGTTGAGCTAATATCCGAAATGTATCGTTATATACCTAAATGGGTTCGTATAATGAGAATACAGAGAGATGTTCCATCACAACTAATTATAGCTGGGCCTAAGAAAGGAAACTTAAGACAACTTGTTGAAAGAAGGGTTATTGAGAAGAAAATACCATGTAGGGAGATTAGATTTAGAGAAGTAGGTCTTAAAATGTGGAAAGAAGGAATAGAGCCTGACATTAAAAATATTAAGCTGCTTAAAGAAGAGTATGAAGCAAGTGAAGGATTCGAAATTTTCCTTTCAATAGAAGATACTGTTAAAGACATTCTTATAGCGTTTTTAAGACTAAGAATACCATCGGAAAAAGCTCATAGACCTGAAGTTGACAGTAAAACAGCTATTGTAAGAGAACTCCACGTTTACGGGCCCCAAGTTCCTATAGGTGAAGAACCACTGTTTGAATGGCAGCATAAAAATTGGGGACGTATACTACTACGTGAAGCTGAGAGAGTAGCTGTAGAAAAATATGATGCTAAGAAGATAATTATCATCTCAGGTATCGGTGTTAGAGAATATTATAGAAGACTAGGCTATTTTAGGCCTTCATTAAGCCCCTACATGATAAAGTACTTTGTTTAGATGGAAGAGTAATACTTAGTGTAAACCCTTTTATTTAAAGTAATTGAAGGATTATGTTTTCGAGAGTGTATTGTAAGTGGTGATTATCGTCATTGGATTTCGCTGCAGCATTAGTTAATGTAGGTGTAGTAGCTGCTTTAACAATAGCAGTTATTGTTCTTTATAAGTCTAATAAGTTTGCTACAAAGTTTATAAAGGATAGAGTAGGTAAGAAGAAACCAAGCTTAGCATCCATTCTGATACTTCTTCTTAAAATCACTACTTCTATAGCAATAATATTCATGGTTTACAGTATTTTTAAAACATTTTATCCTGACATTGCACTTACATTAACTAATGTAACAGTAGCCGCAGGTATTTTAGGTATCATCTTCGGTTTAGCAGCGCAAAGTAGTTTAGGAAACGCTATTGCAGGCATGATCCTCGTCTTCAGCCAGGCAGTTAAGGTAGGAGACATGGTGGAGTATAATGGGGAAGTAGCTGCTGTAGAAGATATTAAGTTAACACATACAATTTTGAAACTTAGAGATGGGAGAAAAATAGCAATACCAAACGCCAACATGCTGAACTCTAACATAGTAAACTATAGTATGGTTGATGAGCTCGTAGCAGCATCTGTAACTGTAGGTATAAGCTATGAAAGTAATTTAGATAGTGCAATAAAGGCTATGATAGAGGCTGCACGAGAACACCCTAAAGTTCTAGGAAAACCACCACCTCAAGTAATAATTACAGGTTTTGGAGATTTCAGTATAAACTTAAAGCTTTTAGCATGGATAGACGATCCATGGATTAAACCCATCATAGAAAGCGATTTAACATGGACAATATATGAGAAATTCAAGAAATACAATGTAGAAATACCTTACCCAAGGAGGGTAATTATTGTTAAAAGCCCTGAAGAGCAAAGAAAAGTAGTTGAAACTATTGGAAAAGAACTATCATCAACTGTAAGAGGTGAAGCAGTAAAAGAGGTCAGCTAAAATGGTATTATGGATTTTTGGTAGAAAGAAAAGAAGATTTGAAGACCTAAAAACTAAAAGAATGACACTAGCACTTAGAAAATTGAGGATAGCATCAGCTGCAATAGCATCTCTAGTAAATAACATAGATAAACATATACACTTTCTTAAAGCTAGGATAGTTAGGTTAAAACAAAGATCAAAAGACCTTG
>Ga0190363_1000464_pt1 | contig 23655 bp, 26 predicted proteins | sample 48721867_MG_FD_161272 | JGI IMG/M metagenome (GOLD analysis project Ga0190363, IMG submission 161272) | Hydrothermal vent microbial mat bacterial communities from Southern Trench, Guaymas Basin, Mexico - 4872-18-6-7_MG | ecosystem: Environmental > Aquatic > Marine > Hydrothermal vents >... | reverse complement strand
ATTACGCCCCTGTCCGCTGCCTCCCGGTAGTAATCCTCCCTGAAGCCATAGGTCCTCATGTCGCGGTATAGCACATAGATATCGATATCTGGCTTGATCTCCTTCAACTTCAGGGCGTTCTTCACCGCCTGGCTGCAGCAAACGCGGCTACAGTAGCTCCGTTCCTCGTTTCTGCAGCCGACACACTGGATCATGACCACGGTCTGGGCCTGGGTCACGCCCTCATCGCCCTTGGCTATCCGCTCCTCAAGCTCAAGCAGCGTCAGGACCCTTTCGTCCTCCCCATAAAGGTATTCGGTGGGTTTGTACTCTTCGGCCCCTATGGCGATGATGACTGCTCCGTGCTTGATCTCAGAAGGGCCCCTTTCCGACTCGATCTTGGTGACGAAGTTGCCCACATAGCCTGTGGCTTCGAGGATCTGTGCCCCGGTGTACACATGAATCAAGGGATGCTCATGGACCTTCTTTATCAGGTCACCAAGATATGCCTGTACATCCAGGCCCTCTATGGTGTAGTGGAGCCTTCGGGCCATCCCCCCCAATTCCTTTTCCTTCTCCAGGAGGTAGACCTCGTGGCCCTGTTCGGCGATGGACAGGGCACAGGTCATCCCCGCTACCCCCCCACCGACCACCAAGGCCGCCTTGTTCACCGGCAGCTCGAACTGCCTCAGGGGCTCAAGGGAGGAGGCCCGGGCCACGGCCATCCTCACGATGTCCTTGGCCTTCTGGGTAGCCTCTTCCTTTTCCTTGGAGTGGACCCAGGAGCAGTGCTCGCGGATGTTACACATCTCCATGAGGTACTGGTTGAGCCCTGCCTCCCTGACGGTGTCCTGAAAAAGTACCTCGAGGTTTCTGGGTGAACAGGCAGCGATGACCACCCGGTTCAGCCCCTTTTCCTTCACCCTCTCCACTATCTTCTGACATGCCCCGGTGGTGCACCAGAAGAGTTCCATCTCGGCGTGAACCACATGGGGCAGGGTCTTGGCGTACTCGACCACCTGGGGGACGTCCACCACACTGGCGATGTTGGCCCCGCAATAACAGACGAAGACGCCCACCCGGGGTTCCTCCCCCGAGACGTCCCGCTCCGGCGGATACTCCTTCTCCACGGTGAGCTTTCCGCGTCTCCTTCTGAGGAGCTCTCCGCAGAGGGAGCTTGCCCCACTGGCGCTCCAGACCGACTCGGGAATGTCCGTAGGTCCCTGAAAGGCCCCGGTTACGAAGATACCCGGACGGGTGGTCTCGATGGGGTTGAAGGGATTAGTCTTGCAAAAGCCGTGATCGTTCAGCTCTATGCCGAATTTTTCGGCCAGCTCCTCTGCGTCAGCCGGGGGGACGAGCCCTACGGACAGCACCACCAGCTCGAACTCCTCCTCTTTCACCCCCTCCGGAGTCGCGTAGCGGATAATGACGTTCTTCGTCTCCGGGTCCTCTCGCCCCACCGATACATAGCTCCTGATGAACCTCACCCCTTCAAGGGCAGAGGCCCTCTCGAAGAAGCGCTCGAAGTCCTTGCCATAGGAGCGGATGTCGTTGTGAAAGACCGTGACCTCGATCTCCTCGTCGTGTTCCTTGGCAACGATGACCTGCTTCTGGGTGTAAGTGCAGCAGACGGCTGAGCAGTAACTGTGTCCGCCCGGGGTCACCTGCCTCGATCCCACGCACTGGATCCAGGCGATCTTCTTAGGGTGCCTGCCGTCCGAGGGCCTCCTTATCTCCCCCCCATAGGGGCCGGTGGCACAGAGGATTCGCTCGAAATCGAGGCTGGTCACAACGTTCTTGAACCGCCCGTATCCGTAATCGTTTCTCAGTTTCGGATCGAACACTTCGATCCCAGGGGAGAGGACGATCGCTCCCACCTCCACCTCTACCCTCTCGGGCTTCTGGGTGAAGTCTATGGCCTTCTGCTCACAGACCGCTTCGCAGATCCTGCACTTCTTCTCCTTGAGGTAGAGGCACTCCTCGTCGATATAGGAGATCAGCGGTACGGCCATGGTGAAGTAGATGTGGATGGCCTTGCTCGGGGAAAGTTCTTGGTTGAAGGGGTCGGGGACCAGCACAGGGCAGTACTCCATGCAGGTGGTACAGCCCGTGCATTTTTCCTCGATGATGTAGCGGGGCTTCTTCCTGAGGGTAACCTTGAAGGCCCCGACTTCCCCTTCCACCCTTTCGACTTCCGTGTAGGTCAGGATCTCCACATTGGGGTGACGGTCGACCTCGACCATCTTGGGTGCGAGGATTCAGACGGAGCAATCATTGGTGGGGAAGGTCTTGTCCAGTTGTGCCATCTTCCCCCCGATGGAAGGGAGCTTCTCCACCATCCAGACCCTGAATCCCGCACCGGCGAGGTCAAGGGCGGCCTGAATGCCGCTCACACCACCCCCCACGACCATTACATCGGCAAACTTCAATCTTTCTTGCAGTCTGAGGACCCTTTCTCTCAATAGCTTTTCCATCTCCCCATCCTTAAAGGGCCTCCTGGATGACCTCAGTTAAATCCTTGATCTCTATCTTCTCCTCCGCCTCCAGTGTCAACCTGCTGTCCTCCAGCATACTGATGCAGTAAGGGCAGCAGGTGACTATGACTTCTGCTCCCACCTCCAGCGCCTGTTGGATCCTCAGGTCTGAAAATCTCTCGCCCTTGGGGGTCTCCATCCAGATCCTTCCTCCCCCTGCACCACAGCAGAGGCTCCTCTCCCGCGAGTCAGGCATCTCCACCAGCTCCAGCCCCGGTATGCTCTTCAGCACTTCCCGGGGTTCGTCGTACACGCCGTTGTGCCGCCCCAGATAACACGGATCGTGGTAGGTGACCCTCTTGTTGTAGCCCTTGGTAAGCTGAAGCCTTCCCTCCTTTACGAGCTCCAAAAGCAATTGGCTTGTGTGGACGACCTCAAAGTTGACCATAAAATCGGGATATTCGTTTTTGAAGGTGTGGTAACAGTGGGGGGAGTTGACGATGATCTTTCTCACCCCGTTGTCTATGAAGGTCTTGATGTTCTCCTTGGCCAGTTGCCTGAAAAGCTCCTCGTCGCCCGTCTTCCGGATGCTCTCCCCGCAGCAGTTTTCCTTGGGGCCCAGGATGCCGAAGTCAACGCCGGCCTCCTTCAGGACCTTGGCCGTAGCTACGGCCACCTTCCTCATCCTGGGATCGTAACAGAGATAGCAACCCGGAAAGTAGAGGAACTCCTTTTCCTCGCTGAAGGTCTCCACCCCGAGGCCCTCGGCCCACCGGGCCCTCTCCTCCCTCTTCTCCTTCAAGGGGTTTCCTTCGGCCACCAAGCTTCCCCTTACCGTGCGGACCCCCTGCACCGGGGTGGGGAAGACGCCATACTCCGTGGCGATCCTCCTGATGGCTATCCCTATCTCTATCTGCTTCACGCCACGGGGGCACTCTGCCGTGCAAAGCCCGCAGGTGGTGCAGCGCCAGATCTCCTCGCTCTCTATTTCTGTGAGGCCGAAGGTCGCCTGCCTGATTATCCCGCGGATGCTGAAGGTGGCTACCCTGTTCCAGGGACACAGGGTGTCACATTTCCCGCATTGGAAACAGAGCCTGAAGGGATCGCCGCCCTTCTCCTTTATGAGATCGGTGATCTCCTTGAAATCGGCCAGGATCAGAGCTTCCACGACCGCCCGCCCCCTTCAACCTCCCGCTTGTTTCGATAGGGATATCCGCGCCAAGGTATCCGCCACCCTCTCGAAGCCGTACTTCTCGATCAGCGTCTCAAGCCCCATCTCCAGCTCATCGAGCCGCTCTTCTTCTTCCACATCCTCCTCTCTCTCTTCATACGTGAGGGCGTCGGTCAGGCAGACTCGCACGCACATCGGCTCCTCTAAGGAGGGTTCATCCTCACACATATCGCACCTTAGGGGGAGGCCAGAGTCGGGGTCCTTGAAGAGGTCCCTCGAGGGACACGCCACGGCCCTACAGAAGAGGCACTCGTCGTACTCCCTCTCACCGATCACGTACTTATTCCTTCCGAGGCATTCTGCCTCCACATGTGGGCCACCATATACCGGCACGAAGAGGTTCCTCAGGGGGTCCCAGTTCACGTGGATTCGGGCCTTTGCCGGGTTGATGGTGCTGTACCTGGGGTTGGCGTGGAAGGCGGAACAGATCGCCTCACATGCCCGGCAACCGTTGCACTCATCAGCTTTGATCTTTATCACCTTCACCTTCTTCTTCGCCATCGTGCTATACCCCTTACGCTATTTCCCCCCCGAGGCTACTGTTCCTTCAGAGGACGAGCCCTCTTCATCCTTCAGGATGCCCCGCTTTATAAACTCCTCGGCCACGTAATCCAGCCCCAACCTCTCGAGGAGTTCCTTGCTGGGGATTCCCTCCTCGTTCCACCCGCGGTATTTGTAATATTCGTCAAGCAGCTTTTCTTCGTACTCGGGGAAGCGCTTCTTCCAGTGGTCCTGAGGTGGCTTCTCATCCTTGCGCCTCATCCCCCTGAGGATGTTTATGGCCCGCACCAGGTTCCGGTTCCTCCACGCAAGGGTCCAGAGGCTCTCCTGGTCCAGGTCGATGCCCGTCGCCGCCGAGATCAGGGCCGGCAGGTTGTTGATGTGATAAGGGGGCTTGATGGGGAAGGAGGAGAGCCCGGCGCAGATCCCCGTGGCGTCGTCGATATAGTGCATGGTCTCCTGCCAGTCCACCAGCTCGCAGACCAGATCCGGAGGTGGATAGAAGGGAAAAACCTTTCCTTCGTCACCCCACTCGAGGATGAACTGCTTGAACCGCTCCTCCTTGCCCGGGGGTAGCTGAGGCCAGTCCCTGACGAACTCCTCCCTGTAGTCCTTGGGCAACGGTGCCTGGGGGATCTGGCCCTCGATCTGGGTAATGTTGCCCTTCTCCCCCGTGGCGTACATGATGAAGTAGATAGGATTGAGCATCCCCAGTTTGATGGTCATCTGCTCGTGTTTCTTGGTGGTGTTGTGGTCGAACTTCTCCGCACCCTTTCCGATCTGGCGGGCCGCCCAGTACACACCATTGGCCAGGATGTCCCCAATTCCCTCCCGCCTGACGATCTTCTCCAGCAGATAGTAGAAGCGCTCGGCGTTCTCCTTGGGGAAGTTCGGCAGGTCTTTATCCGTCAATATCCCGTTTTCATAGAGCTCTATGGCAAAGGCCATGACCTGAGGCGCCGTGAAGCCGTCCACGCCGTAGTTGTGAGCAAGCCCTGCGATCTTGAATCCGAAGTCCAGGTCGTCCACCATGGCGGCCATGAGGTAAGTGAGCTTGGTGTAGCACTTCATCAGATAGCGGTGGGTCGGAAGGAAGGGATGGCGAATTATCGCCCCGCAGCGCACAGGACAGTTATAACAGCTCACGAGGCGCTCGATGGCGTTTCTCTGGACCTCGTGCCAGCGTCTCTCGATCTCCTCGTTCCAGAAGTCCTTCCTCCTGTATCGGGCATGCCCCCAGGCGAAGCTCGTGGTGTGCCACTTCTCGTCATAAAGGATCATCTCCTGGGGAGAGCCGATCATGGATAGAATGGCGGGTACCCCCTTGATGGGGTTATCCAGCCGGTACTGGATATAGTCGAGCACCTGCTGACAGAGCTCCCAGAGTTTCTCGGGCTTGACGACGTTGATCTCCTTGGTGCCGCGGACCGCGATGGCCTTCAGGTTCTTGGAGCCCATCACCGCCCCGAGTCCCAAGCGGCTGGCGCTGGAGCGGCCATGCTCCACCGAGGCGAAATACACACGGTTTTCCCCCGCGAGGCCTATGGCCAGGACCTGCAGGTTGGAGTCGCCCACCTCCGACCTTATGGCGTCGGCAGTTTCCAGGGCGCCCTTGCCACGGAGGTGGCGCGCGTCCCTGATCTCCACTTTGTCATCCCTGATGAGCAGGTAGACCAGGTCATCCGCCTTGCCACGGACGATGATCTTGTCGTAGCCGGCGTACTTGAGCTCCGGGCCCAGGAACCCACCCATCATGGAAAAGCCGAGGAGCCTGGTCTGGGGGGATATGCTGGTCAGGACGGTGCGATTGGCCCCTGTGGCGAGGGTGCCGTCCAAGATCCCCGGACCCACGATGAAAAGGTTTTCGGGATCGAAGGGGTCCAACTCAGGGGGAACCCTGTCCCAGATGATCTTGGCGTTGGTTCCCAATCCCCCGAGATACATCTCGGTATCCCGGGGGTCGGTCTCCACCCTCTCAATGCCCCCCGTGGAAAGATCTATCTCCAGGTTGTATCCCGTTTCAGCATACCTCATTATTTCCTCCCTTTACACAACCCTTAAAAACCTCAGCTTGTGCCTTTTGTTACAAATAACAGAGCTTCCCTTCTTTGTCAAGACACGATCCGCTAATTTATGAAAATATTCACAAGCTGAGGAATAAACTCCCCTCCCTTTGGAAGAGGGTTTAGCTGACCATCTTGCTCATGAGGGTGGCCAGGTTCTCCACTGCCTCGCGCTTCTTCCGCAGGTTTACAGTACTGGCCTCTACGTAATCCACCGCCTTCATGTCGCAGAACCTGACGCACTGGGGGTCTCCGTCGCAGAGATCGCATTTGATCACCGTTCCGTCCTTGTTTATCCCCATTCCGCCGAAGGGGCAAGCTGCCACACACATCTTGCAGCCAATGCAGAGGTCGTAGTTGATCATCACCCGCCCCAGCTCCTCGTCCCGGTAGATGGCGTCCTTGGGGCATATGGCCATGCAGGCGGCGTCCTGGCATTGCTGGCAGACCATGGGGAAGAAGAACCCCTGGTTGTGGAACTTGATGATATGGATGCGAGAGCGGGTGGGGTTGCTCACCCCATCGTGGTAGACGGAGCAGACCAGTTCACAGAGCCTGCAGCCCGTGCACTTCTCGTGATCTACGATGAGCATCTTCTGCATCTTGGGCCTCCTAAAGCTGATGGGAGGGTTCCTTATCTATCCCGAGCTTCTTGAGGAGCTCGGGCGTCGGGACCCCGTTCTCGTCCCATTCGTGCAGCTGGTAGTACTCGTCGAGCATCTCCTTGAACTTCTTCCGGTCTATGGCCTTTCCTCGGGCCACGGGCAGCCCTAAGGGAGTGGGTTCATCGAAATAGCGGTCTACAAGCCAGTCGTCCTTCCTGCTGAACCCCTCCCTGATATTGAACATCCTCTCCAGGGTATAGGCCCGGTTGGCCACCTCCCAGATCTCCTCGGGGGTGAACTCCAGGCCGGTGTTCAGGTAGATGAAGCGAGCGAACTCCTTGAAGGCCGGATGGTTCACCCCGAGGAAGATCGTGTGGTACTTGCAGAGGCCTGTGCAATCAACGGCCATATAGAGCATCTCCTGCCAGAGCACCATCCATGCCTTCCCCTCGTAGGAGTTGTAGTTGTTTACCAGTGGACCCTCATAGGGGACGGGGTTGTTCCTGTAGACCTTGTCGAGGACCTCAATGGGGAGGTTGTAGAGGTCTATCGCGGGACGGGAGCGGAGGTGATCCGCCCCTCGGGTCGCCGTGGCGATGTTGAGGGCGAGGGAGGGAGTTGGTCTTTCATCGGAGTGGAGGTTGCTCATTCCCTTCACGTGGATCAGGTACTTCTCGCTTCCCTTCCCTATTTTTTTCGCCGCCCTGAGGGGGCCTTCAGCCAGTACATCTCCCAGCCCCTCCCGTCGGGCGATCTTGTGGATCATCTCCCAGAGGGCCTCCTTATTGCCGAAGTTGAGCTTGATCCCCCCGGTATCCTTGTCCGTGAGGATGCCCTTCTCATAGAGCTCCATGGCCCAGGCGATCATGCTCCCCGTCTCTAAGGTATCGAGCCCGTAATCATTCACCAGGTGGTTGCCCACCAGGACCGATTCCATGTCGTTGATGTCGGGCTCCGTACCGAAGGCCCCCTGGCTGGTGTACTCCGGTCCCTCGGTGTAGACCCCGTCGTAGGGACCTCCCTTGATGATGTAGCGATGGCGACAGTGGACCTGGCAGCCGAAACACCCCGCCATCCCTATGGAGACCTTGTCCATGTTCTCGCATTCTATGTCCTCGCCGCCGAAGAGTTGGTTTTGCTGGAAGTTGCGGTTGCGGATGAGCCCCGTGGTATTGGTCACCCCGTAGATGAACATGGTCCCCCAGCGCTGCATCGTCTGGGAGACCTTGGAGCTTATCACCATATCTATCAGTTCCTTGTTGTATTCGAGGGCCTCCCTGGGGTAGGCGATCTCCAGGTCCATCGTCCCACGGACGACGATCGCCTTCAGGTTCTTGGAGCCCATCACCGCCCCCATCCCGGTGCGCCCCCCGGCGTTTTTGTGCCCGTTCATCACGTTGGCGAACCGGACCAGATTTTCCCCCGCAGGTCCGATCACCATGCACTGGACCTCCGGGTCCCCCAGCTCCTGCCGCAGGATCTCCTGGGAGTCATAGACCCCCGCACCCCACACCTTTGTGGCATCCCTGATCTCTATCCTGCCATCATTGATGAAGATGTAGGCAGGTTGTGAGGCCTTTCCCTTTATGACCAGGTGATGGAACCCGGCCCAGGCCAGCTCCGGGGCGAAGAACCCGCCCATATTGGCCGAACCCAGGGCCCCAGTGAGAGGGGATTTGGCCATCACGTGAGAACGGGCAGAGGCCGAGGCCAGACACCCCGCCACGATCCCCGCGCTCACGATCAAGGGGTTGTCAGGCCCCAAGGGATCGCATTTGGGCGGACAGTGGTTGTAAAGGAGATAGGCATCCAGGCCCCTTCCTCCTATGTATTTCCTCCTCATCTCGATGGGGATGGGCCTCACCTCTACCTCTCCCTTGCTGAGGTCTATGTAGGCTATCTTCCTCTTAAGCGGCATCCTCTCCCCTCCCTCCCTTTACTTGGGGAACTTCTCCCACACCGGTCCCCTTATCTTTGCGGTGCGTGGATAGGGCCACGATATCCTCCACTCCATCCCGCAGCGGGGGCAGGTCGCCCGCTCGGTCCCTATGGGCAGGGGTCTGAATCGGGTAAAGCAGGCAAGACACCTCACCTCCCCATCCCTGGGACCCGCCATCACCTTATGGGGCTTCTTCATCTCTACCTCCGTTCTTTATGGTGAACAAAAATATCTTTTTTTATATTAGCATGCCCGGCTTATTTGTCAAGCAAAAAGCAATTGACAAAAAGGGGAAAAGGGCGTTAAGATAATGTTCATTATCATGAACAAACCTGCCGGATATACCGCCCCGGCGGTAAAGAAGGCCTTCAGGATCCTGAGGCTCATCGCCGAGAGGGGCGAGCGGCTGACGGTCAGCGAGATAGCCCAGGCCCTGGGGATGAGCAAGGGGACGGCCTATGGGATCCTGGCGGCGCTGGAGGAAGTGGGGGCGGTCATCAAGGATGGAGAGAAGAGGTATGGGTTGGGGGAGGCCCTCGGGGAGTTGAGCAGGGGCAGGGGGAGGAATCTTGAGGAACTGGTGAGGGAGGAAATGAGGAGGCTGGAGGAGGTCTCGGGAGAGACGGTCTTCTTCGGGGTGATGGGGGAAGGGAGGATCGTCATCACCGAGGTCCAGGAGAGCAGGAAGGAGCTGAAGATAACCGCCCCCCGGGGGACGAGGATACCCATCACGGCGGGGGCGACGGGGAAGGTGTTTTTGGCCTCCATGGGCGAAAGGGAGGTGAGGCGGCTCCTCCGGGAGAAGGGGCTCCCCCGGTACACGGAGAAGAGCATAACCGATATCGAGCGTTACCTCTCTGAACTCAGGAGGGTCCGGGAGGAGGGGGTGGCCTATGACGATGAGGAGTACATCAACGGGGTGAGGGCCGTGGCGTCCCTCATCGACCTTCCCACCCCGGCGGCCATATGGATCGTGGGCTTCTCCTCCTCCATGACCTATGAAAAACTCCGGAGGCTGGGGGATGAGATCAGGGAAACCTCCCGGCGGATATCCGCCGCAAGGGTCAGGGGGCGAGTTTGACCATGTCCCCGGCCGAGATCGTCCCTGTCCCCTCCGTCACCAGCAGCTCAGCGCTATCGAGCCCCAGGAAGGCCACCACCTTGGCCTTCGCCTTCTTCTTCCCCGGCACCCTTCCCAGGACCTCTCCCGTGTAGGGGTTGGTCACCTTCCTTCCCGGGCCGAACACCTCCACCTCGTCCCCCAGCCGAAGGCCCGAGCGCCTTCCCGCGTTGATGTATATGTGATCTCCCTTGACCGAGGCCACGCTGGTCGCCCACTCCAGCTGGGTGAGGCCGAGCAATATCCCTTCCCTCAGGTCCTTCAGGCAGTAGTCTATCGCCTTAAGCAGGGCCTTGTTGCGGCTGAACTCCCCCTTGACCTGACTCACGAAGAGGGGGTTCTGGCCATGGAGGCATCGCACCAGAGTTCCGGTCTCGGTGGAGTAGAGCCTCACCTCCATCTTCACCTGGGCTACCACTCCCCTCTTCTCCTCCCCTCCCACCAGGGCCCTCCTCAACGACCCGGTCACCACCGCCTGGACCCCGAAGGCCTTCCAGCACTCCCAGAGGGCATGGGGGTCCTCGGGCAGGGAGGAGACCTTCTCCTTCAAGGCCTTCTGGACCCTCTTCATCTCTATCACCACCACCCCTCCGCTCTCTTCCAGCAGCTTAGCGAACCTCTGGGCCACCACCTCCCCCAGGCCCTTGAGACTCCTGTCCTCCTCTTCGAACCCCATCACCGCCACCCGGTACTTCAACCGGCCGAAGAAGATGGGAAGGGTGGGTTTGGGTACAGGGACCTTGGCCACCTCCTTCTTCTCCTTGGGGAGGGTGTATGGGCGCCTCGTGTAGGTGATCGCTCCCCTTCCCCTCGGGGCCCGGCGCTCTCGGCTCCAGACCCACCCCTCAGTGGCCTTTTTTTCCTTCTCGGTCGACTTCTTCTTACTGAAAGGCCAACAGGAGGGCAGAAGGAGCAAAGAGACCAGAAGGATCGCCAAGACCTTACAGTTCCTCATCGTCTTCCTCCCCCTCTTTCAGTCGAAATAGGACCGTCTCCATCTCTTGGGTGTACTCGCCCGGCGAGCGGAAGAGGAAAAGGGGGGGTTCCACCTCCAGTCCTTCCCCTGACCCCTTCACCCCCTGGACCATCACCATCTTCGCCGGCTTCCCCTCGAAGGAGTGGACCCACCTCATCCTCTTCGGCTCTAAGCGGGCCTCCCGCATCTCGAGGATGAGGGTAGCTGCCCTGCGGGAGGGGTAGATAAAGTATCCCCTTCCCCCTTCCCGAAGCAGGTAGCTGGAAGCCGCCATCACCTCCCTGATCCCCCCGGCCACCTCGTGGCGGGCCATCGCCCGCTGAGAGAGAAGGTTCTTCCTCTGAAGGGGATAGTAAGGGGGATTGCTGACCACCACGTCGAAGCTCCCGGCGCCGAAGATTTTTTTGATCCCCCTTATATCACCATGGACTATCCTTATCAACCCCTCCATCTCGTTGAGGATCACGTTCCTCCTGGCCAGCTCCACCAGCTCCTGCTGGATCTCCACCCCGACGAGTTCTCCCGCCTCAGGATATCTCTTCCTCAGGATAAGCAGGATCACCCCGCTCCCCGTCCCCAGATCCACCACCCGCTCCCCCCTCTTCAACTTCACGAAGGAGGCAAGCAGGGGGGCATCCACGGAGAAACGGTAACCTTCCCTTTTTTGGATTATCTTTAAGGCCCCCTGGAAGAGGCCGTCAAGGGTCTCGTCAGACCTGAGGCCTTCAGACCGGGACATATATCTCTTCCTGAGGACTCATGGAATAGATGGCCACGCCCGTGGCCACCTTTGGGTAGAAGAAGGTGGACTTTCTCGGCATGACCAGTCCGGCCTTGGCCACCCTCCTTACCTCCTCGACCATGGGGGGACGTAGTAGGAAGGCCATCTGATACCTTCCCTCGGAGACCGCCCTTATCACCTCCTTCCTATCCCTCCCCAGGGAGACCCTCCCCTCCCCTATGGGGAAGAGCTCCTTAAGGATGAACTCGTCCACGACGGTGGCATCGAGATACCGGATTTCAGGGGGGACGGAGGGCAGCAACTCTCGCCCCTGACGCAGCTTGAGGAGGAAGTGGCTCCTGTTGCCGTAAATCACGAGACCCATCCCCTCTCCCTTCTTCAAGGCGTCCATGAACCGATCCTCCTCCCCCCTGATGAAGATTTTCAGCTCGAAGAACCTCCCCAGGCGGTGGATGATCTCCTGGGAGCTGAGGTCGTCCAGGCGGGAGATGAGGCGGTGGGTGGGGAGGATCACCAGGCCCTCGGAGTCCATGGAGGTCAGGTACATGGTGGCGAACTCAAAGGATGCGTTGGGAGGGGCGGTGGGATGGAGGGAGCGCATCAGTTCCCGATAGCGGAGGGCCGCCTTGAAGCGATGATGGCCATCGGCTATAAGGAGTCTCTTCTCCCTCATGAGGCGGCATACCCTTGAGATCAGCTCCCCGTCCTCCATCCTCCATATGCGGTGCAGGGTCCCCTCGTCGTCGACGAACTCCTCGACTGGGGGCAGGAGGAAGAACTCCCTCAGGATCCCCTCTATCCTCCTGTCAGGATCAGAGAAGAGGGCGAAGATCTGGCTCAATTGGGCCCTCGTGGCCTTAAGGAGGCGGAAGCGGTCCTGGACCGGGTCCCCCATGGTCCTCTCATGGGAGAGGATGACCTCTGGTTCAAGCCTTACCACGGCGATGACCCCCCACCTTACCCTCTTCCTCCTCTCCTCGGGAGAGGTAAAGACCTGCTGATAGGGATAGAGGGACGGTTCCTCGTCCCTCACCAGGATCCTCTCCCTCTGCCACTGGAAAAAGAGCTCCCCTGCCTCTCTGTATCCCTCAGGACTCTGCTCGGGCAGAGTGAGGCGGGTGATGTTGTAAAGGTGGCGGCTCTGGTAGGCCTCTTTCTCCTCAGGAGAGATGACGTCATAGGGAGGAGAGACCACCCTTCCGATATCCCTTATCCTTGAAGGATTATAACGGAGGGCCCTGAAAGGGGCTATGGTCGCCATCTCTCACCAGACCTTTCTCACCTTGACCCCTTTTCTGTCAAGGTATTCCTTTATCTCCTTTATGGTGCAAAGGTTGTAATGGACCATGGAGGCGATGAGGGCAGCCGAGGCCTTCCCCTCGGTCAGGACCTCGAGGAGGTGTTCCGGAGTGCCCGCACCGCCTGAGGCCACTACCGGGATGGATACGGCCTCAGAGACCATCCTGGTTATCCTCAGTTCGTAGCCCTCCCGGGTCCCGTCGGCGTCTATGGAGTTGAGGCAGATCTCCCCTGCCCCCAGGCGCTCGGCCTCCCGGGCCCACCAGACGGCATCTATTCCCGTGGGGGTGCGACCGCCGTGGATCCAGACCTCGTACCCCGAAGGAATCCTCTCGGATACCCCGACCCACTTGGCATCCATCCCCAGGATCACCGACTGGCTGCCGAAAGCCCGGGCCCCCTCGGAGATGATCCGGGGATTGAGGACCGCCGCGGTGTTAACGCTCACCTTCTCGGCCCCGGCAAGGAGTACCCGCCGCATGTCCTCCACCGTCCTGATTCCCCCACCCACGGTGAAGGGGATAAATATCTGCCGGGCCACCTCCTCCACCAGCTCGATGATGATCTCCCGGCTTTCGGCCGAGGCCGTGATGTCATAAAAGACGATCTCATCCGCCCCCTCCTCGTAGTAGAGGCGGGCCATCTGGACGGGATCCCCCACGTCCACGTTGTCCTTGAACTTGATCCCCTTGGTGGTCCTGCCGTCCTTTATGTCGAGGCAGACGACGATCCTCTTACTGAGCATCGGGCCTCCAGCGACAGAAGTTATCGAGCATCCTGAGTCCCGGCCTTCCGCTCTTCTCCGGGTGAAACTGCACCGCTACCAGGCTCCTGTAGGCTATGACCGAGGCAAAGCTTATCCCGTAATCGGTCCATCCGATCACCCAGTCCCTTTTTGCCGGGTCGGGGTAATAGCTGTGCACGAAGTAGAACTCCGCTTCCGGTTCTATACCCTCGTTGAGGGGGTGTTCCTTCACCCATTTTACCCGGTTCCAGCCCATATGGGGAACCTTGAGCACCTCCTCTCCTTCCTTCATCCCGTCGGGAAACCTCCTCACCTCCCCCTCGAGCAACCCGAGGCAGGACGTCTCGTCCTCCTCGCTCTTGGAGAAGACGATCTGTACCCCGAGGCATATCCCCATCATCGGCCTGCCCGAGAGGAAGATCTCTTTCAGGGCCTCGTCCAGCCCCAGCTCCTTCAGGCTCTCCATCGCCTTCCCCGCCGCCCCCACCCCCGGGAAGATCACCCTGGAGGCCCCTATCACCTCTTTGGGGTCAGATGTTATCCTGCTCGGGTACCCCAGGTAATCTAAGGCCCTTTTCACACTCGTCAGGTTCCCGGCCCTGTAATCCAGGATAGCGATCATCTTTAGGATCTTAAAGTCAGAAAAGGGTGCTCAATAGCCTTAAGGAATTTTCTATTTTCACCATAACACATATTAATGTGATCTCTCAACCGAAGCGCTCAAGCAGGAGTCCGTGTCTCAGCCCATGGGTACTGACGGTGATGGAGTCCCTCCTCAACCTTTCCATCACCGTGTGGAGGATGGCGGCCCCTGCCAGGATGGTGTCGGCCCGCATGGGATCAAGTCCCGGGATCTTTTTCCTCTCCTCTATGGTCCTGGAGAGATAGAGGTCGATCTGCTTTTTCACGTCGGAAAGCTCGAGGGAGGCTCCATGGACCCTGGAGGGGTCGAAATCGGTCAGCAATAGCTTTACCGCCGCCATCGTGGCGATGTTTCCCCCGAGACCCACCAGATCCCCTCCCCCTGCGGGAAGACCTGCCCGATCGAAGGCCTCCTTAAGGTATCCGGAGAGGTCCGAGAACTCCTCTGCTTGTACCGGATCGGACCTGAGGAAGGTCTCTGTGAGGGTGAGGGCCCCCACCTTCAAGCTCGACCTCTCAAGGATCCTCGATCCCTCACCGAGGACGAACTCCGTACTCCCTCCCCCGATATCGACAACGAAGACCCTCTTTCGGAACAGGGGAAGACCGCTTATCGCCCCCAGATAAGAGAGCCTCGCCTCTTCCTCGGCCGGTATCACCTCTATCGTCAGGCCCGCCTCCTTCTTCGCCCGCTCGAGGAACTCCTCGGCGTTTTCCGCCTCCCTCAGGGCCATGGTCCCCACCGCAGCCATCCCCTTCACTCTACACCCCTCTATAATTCCCCTGAACCTCTTAAGGGCTCCCACGGTCCGCTCCATCGCCTCGGGCTTTATCTTCCTATTCCTGTACAGACCCTCTCCCAATCTGGTGACCACCGCTTTATCGACAAGATACCTGAACCCCCCTTCCTTCCTCTCAGCCACAAGGAGCAGGACGGAATTGGATCCCACATCTACGGTGGCAAATCTCTCCATTTTTCAGCCCCTTTATAGCCCCTCTGGAGATCTTTTGCAATCTTATTTATTCTAATGTATTCTAATTGTATCAAGTGGCTGTAGGAGGTAAACTTATGCCCAAGACGGTAACCCTGAGATTGAAGGATGATATCTATGAGCTCGCTCGTCGTCTTGCAGCGAGCGAGAACAGATCTCTTTCCAATTTCATAGAGACGGCCCTCCTTCGCTTTATAGAGACCAGCCAGTATGTGGATGAGTTCGAGATGGAGGAGATAGAAAAAAACCGTGAACTTCAGGAGAGCCTGAGGCGAGCCCTCCAGGACGCCAGAAAGAGGAGAGGCCGTTTCGTTGAATAACTACCGGATCTTTGAAACTCAGGAATTTCAAAGAAAGATAAGTGCCTTAGATCCCCCTCTTAAGGTCTTCGTCGAAAAGAAACTCCGTTCTTATATCTATCCCCAGATAAAGACCAATCCTTTCTTTGGAAAAAATATAAAGAAGCTCAAAGGTCACATTCCAGAGGTATGGAGGTATCGCTTTGGTCGTTTCAGAATATTTTACACAGTGGACGAAAAGGAGAAAATAGTTTATATGCTGACCATCGATCAGCGGAAGTATGCTTATAGATGACGGTAGGAGCTTCTTTAAGGAGAGGCTATCTCCATATCGTCTCCACGGCCATGGCCTTGAAGGAGAGGAAAACCCTTTCTCCCTTTTTAAGATCGAGCTCCCTCAATGCATATCGGGTGATATAGACACAAAATTCAACAGAGCCCACCCTGGCCTTAACCTCCACGTATGAACCCAGATCCCTCAACGAGGTCACCTCCACGCGAAACTGATTTCGAGCACTCGAGGAGACGGGGATTTTGGAGATCACTATATCATCAGGCCTTATCACCACAAATCCCTCTCGGGCTTTCGGCGGGGCCTTTAAAGTAATGGTTACATCCCCCACCAGCGCCTTATCCCCCTCGAATCTTGCTTTAAAGACGTTATTTACGCCGAAGAATTCCGCCACATAAGGGGTGGCGGGGGAGCTGAAAAACTGATCGGGCTCCCCCACTTGCTCTATCTTCCCATCCCTCAGCAGGGCGATCCTGTCACCGAGCACTAAGGCCTCCTTTATCTCATGGGTGACCATGATGAAGGTCACCCCTGTCTCTCTGTTTATTCTCTTGAGCTCCCCGGCGAGCCTCTCCCTGATCTTGGGATCGAGGGCGGAAAGAGGTTCATCGAGGAGCAGGAGCTTCGGCCGGGGGGCCAGGGCTCTGGCCAGGGCAACCCTTTGCCCTTCGCCCCCGCTCAGTGTAGGAGGGTAACGGTCAAGGAGGTGCCCTATCCCCAGAAGCCCGACCAGCTCCTGGACCCTTCTCTCCCTTTCCCCCTTGGGTATCCCCTTCAGCCTCAATCCGAACTCTATGTTCCTTCTTACTGTCTGATGGGGAAAAAGGGAGTAATCCTGATAGACGATTCCTATCCCCCTCCGCTCCGGGGGAAGGAAAGTCAGGTCTTGCCCCTCAATGAGGATCCGTCCACTTGAGGGTCGGTACACCCCGGCGATGGTCTCAAGGAGCGCCGTCTTTCCCGCCCCGGTGGGGCCCAGGATGATGAAAAACTCTCCCTCCCCTATCTCCAGAGAGAGGGGACCCAGGGTAAAATCGTCAAGTTCTACAATGAGGTTCCTTACCTCTATCATCTTCTCGAAGAGGTGATAACCCTTAAGGCGATAAATATGGAAAGGGAGATCATTATAAGGAGCACCGCCACGGGTTGAGAGTAACGAAGCCCGAAGGACTCAAACCGCTCATAGATCAGCACAGGAGCGGTCATGGGATGATAGGCCACTACCACCACTGCTCCGAACTCGCTTATCGCCCTGGCCGAACACATCAGAAGCCCTGAGAGTACACTTCTTGTGGAAAGAGGGAAGGTGACCAGAAGGAAGGCCTTAAGTTCCGAGGCCCCAAGGGTCCTTGCCACCCTTTCCAGCCTCACGGGGACCATCTCGAAGGCGTTTTTGACGGCGTTGATGTAAAAGGGCGCCCCCACGAAGGTGAGGACGGTGACGATGCCCGTTGCAGTTCCGACGATCTTTACTCCAAGAGAGCGGAGCACCTCACCCATCACCGTGCCCTGCCCCACCGCTGAGAGGATGGCAATCCCTATGACGGGGTGGGGGATGACTATGGGGACGTCCACCAGGCTTTCAATGAACCTCTTCCCCCTGAACCCCCTTCTGGCGAGGATATAGGCCAAAGGCGTGCCGAAGAGAAAGGAGATGGCAGAAGCCCACAAGGCCGTATAAAGGCTTAAGCCTATTGCCTGGGTGACCTCCCCATCCCTTAAGGCGAGGATCAAGGAAGAAAGAGGGGGGGCAAGGATCATCTTGGCCAGAGGAAAGGAAATAAAGGCCAATATGAGAATCGAAAAAACCCCACACGTTACAAAAAAGGGAGAGACCCTCATCTTCCCTCAGCCCTTATAATCCTCGGGGGTATGATGGGCGTCTGGCCGCATTCCCTCAGGATTTTCATCCCCTTCTCTGGGTCAAGGAGAAACTCCAAGAACTTCTCCGCCCATTCCCTGTGGGGGGCGTTCTTCAGGACGGTTATACCATAGGCGATGGGCTTTCCCCTCACCGTTATGTACTCGTGGGGCCTTTTTCCCTTGAGCCTAACGGAAGCCTGGCAGTAGAAATCCCTTAATGACGGATCACTCAGGTCTATCTCCCTGGGAAGCTCAAGGTATTTGAAGCCATGCTGCACGGCCACCGACCTGTATTCAAAGGCATAATCGAGGTTGCCCGTCTCAAGCAGGGCTATAAGTTCCACAGACTTCGGCCTTATCAGGGCCTTTTTGGTCAATCTCTTCACGATGCCAGGCTTTTTATAGAACCTCTCCGCCAACTGGAAGAGCAGCACTGTCCTGTAACCACAGGGGTCCGCCTCCGGGTCGGAGTACCCGAAGGAAACGTCCTCCCTTGCGAGGATCTCGTACCAGTTCTGGGCGTTGATCTCCTTTGCGCATTTACTCCTTGAGGTATAAGCGATCACCATCCGATTGGTGGCAAACTCATAGCAGGTATCCGCATATTCGGGGAAGAGCAGGGTGGTTATCACCTCCACATCGGCCGATGCCATGATATCGCAGGGTTTCCTCAAGTCGGTGATCTTTCTCGCACAGGTCCTCGAGCCTGCCGCTTCCCTCTTCACATCCACCCCTTTATAGGTCTTCTCAAATAGCTTCTCCACCTTCTTGAACGGAACGGTGAGACTTCCAGCATGAAAGACGATCACCTCCCCTCCCCTTGCCACAAGGGGAGGGAGAAAAACGACAAACATCCACACGATAACCACCCACAGCACCTTTCTCATGATCCACCTCCTTCGCCATAATCTGGCATACTTGTAAGAATTTGTCAATATAAGTTTTTTTAGGTAATTTTTGGTTTAAACTTGACTTTTGGGGGTGAAAGGGCTAAAAAGGGGGCGTGGATAGGCTTCTCACCACCAAAGAGCTCGCCGATCTCCTCAGGATAAACGAGAAAAAGGTCTATCAGTTGGTGAGGGAAGCCGGCATCCCCCATGTGAGGATTGCCGGAAAGTGGCTCTTTCCGCGGGATCACCTCCTGCGCTGGATAGACGAGAGGGTCGAGAGGGAGAAGGATGTCTTTATTGTAGGCAGCGATGATATATTATTGGGAAGGCTTTTGGCCTCCTACTCCCAGGGGAACTTTCCTCAATCCCTCGGTTTTTACTCCGCGGTGGGGAGTCTGAAGGGCCTTGATGCCCTCTCCAGAAGGAAGGCCCACGCCTGTTGTGTCCATCTCCTGGATGTGGAATCGGGCGAATACAACCTGCCTTTTATAAAGAGGTATGCCTCGGGGCATGAGTGGGTGGTGGTGAACCTCTGGCACAGGCGCCAGGGGCTCATCGTCAGGAGGGGGAATCCCCTGGGGATTAAGGGGATGGGGGACATAGCGAGGAAGGGAGCGAGGTTCATAAACCGAAATGAAGGCTCGGGCACAAGGGTCCTGATCGAGTACCTCTTGAGGGAGGAGGGCGTGGAGGCCCAGGAGATAAAGGGGTTCGGGAGTGAGGTCTCCACCCACATGGAGGTGGCCCTCAAGGTGCTTCTGGGGGAAGCGGATGTGGGGATGGGGATTGAGTATGTTACCCATCTCCTCCCCCTCGATTTCGTCCCCCTCAGGGAAGAGAGGTTTGACCTCGTAATCCCCAAGGAGCTGTGGCACACAAAGGCCATCGGGAACTTTCTTTCCCTCGTAACCCCCTTGAAGATAAAGGAGCTCTTCCCCCGTCTTCCCGGCTACAGCTTCAGGGAGACGGGGAAGGTCATCCTGGGGTGACTTCAACTCTTTTTCATTGAAAGCCCGGCTCCTCCTGTAGTATAAGGGCGGGGATGAATGTATTCTGGAACATCGCCCCTATTTTTGTGGTCATCCTGATAGGATACCTCGGCCGCCGCTGGGGCCTTATCCCCTTGGGGTTTGTGGGCCCGGCCAACAGGGTCGTCTTCTACATAGGGATCCCCGCCCTTCTCCTTAAAGCGATCATGGGTGCCCCTGTTCGCGAGATCCTCAATCCCCCCTTTTTGGCCTGTTTTGTGATCTCGCCTCCTTTAGTCTGGCTCTTTGCCCTGGCCTTTGTCCACTGGGGTCGCATCAGCAAGGGGAGGGCGAGGGGATCGTTCCTTCAGGGGGCGGTCCACGGAAACCTGGGTTATGTGGGGCTCGCGGTGACCCTTTACGTCCTTGGCGAGGAGGGAATAAGGCTTGCAGGCGTGGTGATAGGGTTCCTGATCATAACCCAGAACGTCCTCGGGGTCCTCTCCCTCACTTTCTATTCCGCAGGGGCGTCCAGGAGGGGAGTGTCGATCAGTCTGATCACGAACCCGATCATCATCGCCTGCTTTTCCGGCCTCCTCATATCTTACCTCGGACTCCCGGTTCCGGAGCCTGCCGCAAGGACCCTTCATATCCTGGGGGGAATGGCCCTGCCCACGGCCCTTCTCATCATCGGGGCCAACCTTTCCCTGCCCCAGATCCGGGGGGAGATCAAGGCCATTGTCTCCCTGGCCGCCTTCAAGCTTCTCCTGCTGCCCCTCGTGGGACTGACGCTCGGGGACATCCTCTTCCGTCCCTCCCCGCTCGAGGAGGGGGTAATCATCTCCCTGCTCGGGGCACCGACGGCCACGGTGACCAGCATCATGGCCGGCGAGATGGGAGGGGATGTGGGCCTGGCTTCGGCTGCGGTCACCTTCACCATCCTCCTCTCCATGCTCACTTACACCTTCTGGTTTACCTGGCATGTTCCGCCCTGACAATAGCCACCAGAACAGATCAAGCTCTCGGACTCTATATTCCTAACAATTTTGGAAAGGGAGATAACCTGTGCAAATTAAACAAATGATGCAAGTTATTGCGTTGACTTTCTCAATCGAAGAGTTTATGGTAAAGAAAAATTTTATCGATGGAGAATTGGTATGGAAAGAGTTAAAGTATCTCCCAAGTTTCAAATTGTTATCCCTCGAAAGATCAGGGAGACGCTTCGGCTCAAGCCTGGACAAAGGCTTCAAGTTATATCCTATGGTGATCGCATAGAGTTGATACCTGAACGAGAGATATCCGAGATGCGGGGATTCCTCAGGGGAATAAATACAGCGATAGAGCGGGAGCCAGACAGGATATGAACAATTTGGTGGACTCTTCTGGCTGGCTTGAATATTTTGCTGATGGTCCCAATGCAGATGAGTTCTCCGTTCCCCTCCAAGACCCTGAGCGATTGATCGTTCCCACGGTGATCATATATGAAGTCTTTAAAGTGGTACTGCGGGAAAGAGGTGAGGATGAAGCCCTTCAGGTGATCGCTCTAATGAGACAAGGGAAAGTTGTGGATCTTACCTTCGATATCGCTGTTCAAGCTGCAAGGGTAAGTCATGAATACAAGATCCCTATGGCTGATAGTGTCATTTTAGCAACGGCCCGCCTTTGGAATGCAACTATATGGACGCAGGATGAGGACTTTAAGGGAATAGAAAACGTAAGATTTTTCCCCAAGAGATAATTTGTAAACTTTAAGTATCAGTAGAGATAATCGTACGGAGACGACATCGACCCAGAGAGTGAAGAAAAATATAACGAGCTGAAGAAGATGCCCAGTTTCAAAATCTTTAAGGACGTAGAAATATTTATTCAAAGAGAGGCTATGGAGCAGCCCGGGTGAGCTCATCGCTTTTTACCTTATACTGAAGCCCTGAAGGCCTACCTGATGGCCCAAGGGGAGGAGTTCATCGTTACCCATTCCATCGCCCGACTCTGTGACGAATACGATAAGGGGTTCCTGGCCTTAAAAAAAGAGATCAAAGCGCTGACCCCCTACTATGTGTGGAGGCCCGATATTCCAAACGCCCTTGAGGAGATTCCCGCCCTTTATTTCGACGAGGAAGACGTTAAGAGGGCAATAGAGATGGCCAGAAAGGCCCTTGACTTCGTTAAAAGGGCCATGAACCCTTAAAGGGAACTCCTCAGGACACCCTTATCCTTAAAAGGAAAGAGGGATTGTCAAATGCCCTTTTAGGATGAGATAATTTGTCTTCGCCGAGGCCTGAGAAGATGGACCTTTCAGTGGTCATCCCCGTTTACAACGAGGAGGATAATCTCCGCCCCCTCTGGGAGGAGTTGAGGGAGGTCCTCGAGGGGACGGGGCGCACCTACGAGGTGATATTTGTGGACGACGGAAGCACCGACAGGAGCTTCTCCATCCTGCGGGAGCTGGCCCGGGGAGACCCCCACATCAAGGTGCTGAAGTTCAAGAGGAACTGTGGGCAGACGGCGGCCTTTGACGCGGGGTTCAGGATGGCAAGGGGGGAGGTGGTGATCACCATGGACGCCGATCTCCAAAACGACCCCAAGGACATCCCCCGTCTGCTGGAGAAGATCGGGGAGTACGATCTGGTCTGCGGGTGGCGCCATCGCCGCCAGGACCCGTGGCTCAAGAGGATTTCCTCGAGGATCGCCAACTTCGTCCGTAACAAGGTGAGCGGGGATTACATAAAGGATACGGGCTGCTCCCTCAAGGCCTTCCGCCGCGAATGCGTCGAGCGGCTCAAGCTCTTCGAGGGGATGCACCGCTTCTTTCCCACCCTGGCCAGGATGGAGGGGTTCAGGGTGGTGGAGATCAAGGTAAACCACCGGCCCCGCCTCTTCGGGAAAACGAAGTACAACATACGCAACAGGGCCCTGAGGGCCTTTCTCGATCTGCTGGCGGTCCGCTGGATGAAAAGGAGACACCTCGATTACGAGGTGGAGGAGGTTTTGCAGTGAACGGATGGCTTATCCTCGGGTTCAGTGGACAGATCTGCTTCTTCATGCGCTTTCTGGTCCAGTGGATAGTATCGGAGAGGAAGAAGAGGAGCGTAATCCCCATATACTTCTGGTACCTGAGCCTCGCAGGGGGGCTGACCCTGCTCATTTACGCCATTCACATAAAGGACCCCGTCTTCATCGTGGGACAGAGCACCGGGGCCTTCATCTACATAAGGAACCTCATGTTGATCTACAGGGAGAAGAGGCGGGGAGGGGCCCCGCCGGTTGAGGACTGAGGAATGATATTCCCTCTCTTCTTCAATCTCTACGGCCGACTTTTCACTATGATCCCCGATCCGCTGAGGAAGATCTGGGTCGGCTCCCTGACGCCCTTTCTTTCCCTCACCTCCCTGCAGGAGAGAGTGAGGAGGGGGATGGATATCTATCTCGGCCCGAGGAGCGACGGGGCACTCTTGGTAAAGAGAAATATCGATTTCCTCGTCTCCCTCTTCCATCAGTTTGTCCTGCTCAGCTTCGACCGGGGATGGCAGAGGAGGGTCGAAGGGGTAAGGGTTGAGGGGGAAGAGATCCTGAGGGAGGCCCTTCAGGACGGGAAGGGGGCCTTTCTCGTCACCTCCCATTACGGACCCTTCCTCTTTGCCCTCTCCAAGCTCACTCCCCGCTATCCCTTCTCCATCGTGGTGAGGAGGTTAAAGGACCGGCGCTGGGAGGGGGTGCTGGAGAGGACCCGGCGGAAGGTCGGGCTAAGGACCATCTACGCCGAGAGGGCGCCCCTGAAGGTGCGATCTGCTCTTAAGGAGGGGAGGGGGGTAATCTTCTTCCTCGATCAGTATCTGGTTCCCGGCCTGAGCTCCTCCCGGAAGGACAAGGCCATAGAGGCCTTCCAGCTCCTCACCTCCCGGACGGAGGCGCCGGTGATCCTCTTCTTCTGCCGCCAGGGGGATGAGGGTGAAGTGGGGATAGAGTTCTTGCCTCCCCTGGACGATCCCTCCCCTGAGAGGATAAGAGAGATCATGGAGAGGGAGATCATGC